>Ga0157373_10000305_pt1 | contig 39678 bp, 39 predicted proteins | sample C65metaG_FD_113460 | JGI IMG/M metagenome (GOLD analysis project Ga0157373, IMG submission 113460) | Corn rhizosphere microbial communities from Kellogg Biological Station, Michigan, USA - C6-5 metaG | ecosystem: Host-associated > Plants > Roots > Rhizosphere > Soil | place: USA: Michigan... | reverse complement strand
TCAAGCTGTTGCCTGTTTTTCAAGCTGCTCTAGGGCGGCCTCCAGGGCCAGTCGGTAACAGCTGGCGCCAAGGCCGCAGATCACTCCCACCGCTACATCGGAGACGTAGGAGTGATGGCGGAAAGGTTCGCGTTTGTGCACGTTGGACAAATGCACTTCGATGAATGGGATGCTCACCGCCAGCAGCGCGTCACGTAATGCGACACTTGTATGTGTAAAAGCTGCTGGATTGATCAAAATGAAGTCCACGCCTTCACCACGGGCGGCATGGATGCGGTCGATCAATTCATATTCGGCATTGCTTTGCAGGTAGAGCAAATGATGGCCGGCGGCGCGGGCTCGCTGCTCCAGGTCCTGGTTGATCTGGGCCAGTGTCACGGCCCCATAGACGCCCGGTTCACGGGTGCCCAGCAGGTTCAGGTTGGGTCCGTGCAGGACCAAAAGGGTCGCCATCTGCTGTTCCTTGTTATCTGTGAGCAGGTATCAGAACCCGGCGACTATGCCGCAAAGCCTTAATGACTGTCCAGTTCTCGGCAATAGCCAGCACGATGAGCGATGTTTGCGAAAAATTTGTGACCATGCCTAGAGATCCGGTCACCTATGCCGGCGCAGACCATCCTGAACCTGTGGGAGCGCCCCGGACTAGGGTGGGAGCGAGCCCGCTCGCGAAGACGTCGGCACATTCGACACTGATGCAAGCTGACCCACCGCCATCGCGAGCAGGCTCGCTCCCACACGGGGATTGTCGGTGGCAGTCAAACACGAAACGCCTGTACCGCCGTATGCAGGCGCCCACCCAGAACCAGCAGGTTTTCGCCCTGTTCCCGTCCCTGGCCGATACGCAGCAGGTTTTCCCCGCCCAATTGGTGAATCCGCTCGCTGTGATCGCGGATTTCGCTGACGGCGCCGCTCTGTTGGGCGGTGACTTCGGCGATGCGCATGGCGGTGTCGGCGATGGTCTGGATGGCATCGACGATTTTATCCAGCGCGCCGTCGGCCGCTTGGGCCTGGTTGGCAGTGGCTTCTGCGTGTTCGACTTGGGCGCGCATGCCATCGACTGATTGACGCGCGGCCAGTTGCAGACGAGCGATCAAGGCCTGGATTTCGGCCGTGGCCCCCGCCGTGCGTTGGGCCAGGGAGCGGACTTCCTCGGCCACCACCGCAAAACCGCGGCCCATCTCCCCGGCGCGGGCGGCTTCGATGGCCGCATTGAGAGCCAGCAGGTTGGTCTGGTCGGCAATCGAGCGAATCACCGTCAGCACGCCGCCGATGGTGGCCGACTCTTCGGCCAGTTGTTCGATCATCTGCGCGTTGCCTTGTACTTCGCCCACCAGCGCGTGCAGCCCGGTAAGACTCAGGCCGATGACTTTCTGCCCTTGTTCCACGGCATGCCCGGCGCTGCGGCTGGCGTCGGCGGCCTGACTGGCGTCGCCGGCCACCTGCTGAATGGTCGCTTCAAGTTCGCTCAGGGAATCGCGGATCAGCGCCGTGTCGTCGGCCTGATACTCCGCGCCGCTGTGCATCTCTGCGCTGAGCTCGGCCAGGGCCCGGCTGCTGCCGGCGACCTGTTCGGCGTTCAGGTGAATGGTTCCCACCAGGTCCGCCAGATAGGCCCGCAGTCGATTGAGTGACGCTTCGATGTCTTGCAGTTCGCGGTTGCTGGCGCCTACATGGATATCACGGCTGAAGTCGCCTTCGGCCCAGGTCGACAGGGCCGGCGCCAGGTGTGTCAGGGTCCGGGCCAGGCGTCGGTGCAAGGTGTCGATAAGCAGTGCGATCAACAGGATCAAGCCGATCATCACACCCTGGATCAGACGGACCTCGCCCTGGATCTGTCCGTGTTGGGCACGCACCACAGGCTCCAGGGCACCGATCGCCTGTTGCACATCGGCGGTGTTCACATGGGTGGCGTTGCTCAGTTCGGTGCGTTTCTGGATCAGCTCGCGGGTGCGCGCCAGCTCCGCGGGGTAGCGTCCGAGCAGACTGTTGAGTTCGCGCTTGAGGGCGATACCGGCGTCTTCGGTGACGGCTTTTTCCTGATTTTCCAGGCCCATCAGCGCGGCGAAATCATCGCCAGCGGAATCGCTGCTGGTTGTTACGCCCAGCAGCGGCAGGCTGTCCAGTTGCCCGGCCTGCGCACGAATGCTTGCCACTTCCCTCTCGACATCGGCGGCCAATTCGCTGCGCCCGCTGCTGACCAGTTTGTCCCGCGCAAGAGACAGCCGGCCCAGATGTTGTGATGCACTGAACAACAAAGGCAGGTAACTCGGGGCGCCGTTGGCGTACCGGGCGAGCTGGTCCAGGTTGGCGCCCAGTTCACGTTCGGCTTGCAACAGCAAGGCCTGGGGATCGCCGGCCAGCTTGCCGGCGGCCAGCATATCGGTCTTGCCGAAGTCATCCAGGCTCGACAGGCTCGGCCTGAGCGTGCGGGCCAGTTCCGGAGGAAATTGATCCAGTTCCTTTTGCAGCGTATCGAGGGCCTGGCTGGCGGCGCTGAGGCGCAAGGCGTCGCCACTGGCCAGGTAGTCCTCGATGTTGCGCGCCACCTCGCCCTGGAATTGCCGTGACAGCCCCAGATAGCGCTCCATCAACAGGTAAGGACGTTCCAGGGCGGCCTGGGACCACCAGAGCGTGGCGCCCAGGCCCAGGCACACGGCCAATAACAGCAGGGTATTGAGGTTGGTCAACAGTTTCAGGCGCATCAAAGGTCTACCGGGGGCAGAATCGTAAGTGCCTGAATTTATTGCGCTGGAGTTACAGGTTTATGACCGAGTCAGTGGATTCCGATGAAAAAGTGGCACTTTGCCTCGCGCTCTGTACCCGGTTGCGACCGGCATGCTTGGCACGATACAGCGCTTCATCCGCCTCACTGGCCATCATCAGGCTGTCGGCGTCCTCGCTCATCTCCACCACGCCGGCACTGAACGTGCACCACAGATCATGGGGCTGGGCCGGGTAGTGGATTTCGGCAAAGCGTTGGCGGATGTCATCCAATACCGCGCAGGCGTCTTTGATATCGGTGTCGGGCATGACAATGGCGAACTCTTCGCCGCCGTAACGGCCGATGAAATCGGTCTTGCGCAGGCGCTGCTTGAGAAACAGCGCCAGGCTCTTGATCACCCGGTCGCCAATGGGGTGGCCGTGGCTGTCGTTGACCCGTTTGAAATGGTCGATGTCCAGCATGGCAAAGCTCAGGGGCTTGCCTTCGCGGCGGGCGCGGAAGCAGCAGTCCTCGAGCAGTTGCAGGATATGGGTGTGGTTGTACAGGCCGGTGAGGCTGTCGCGGACCATCCGCGCCTTGAGGTTGCGGGCCCGGGCCGCACGGTTGCGCACGGTAGTGATCAGGTGGCGGGGCTTGATCGGCTTGGTCAGGAAGTCATCGCCGCCCTCGCTCATTGCATCGAGCTGCTTGTCCAGGTCATCTTCGGCGGACAAGTAGATGATCGGTACGCTGACGTAGCGGTCATTGTGGCGGATTACCTTTGCCAGTTCCGTACCGGTGCAGGCGGGCATGTACATGTCGAGAATGATCAGGTCAGGCTGGAAATCAGCCAGCTCGGCCATGGCCTGGATCGGATCGATCAGTGTGCGGGTCACGATGCCGGCACTGTTGAGCAGGCGCTCGGTGTGCAGGGCCTGGGCGCGGGAGTCATCGATGATCAGCACTTTATAGGGTTCGTACTGGGCGACGCAGGTCAGCACCTCGATCTTTTCCAGCAGGCTCGAGGCCTCGAGGGTGCCGGTAAGGAACTCCTGCCCGCCGGCGCGCACGGCGGCCAGGCGTGTCGGGGTATCGGTTTCCAGCAGGCTGAAAAACAGCAGTGGCAAGGGCTGTTCCAGGCCTTGCTGGGCTTCGTCCGCCAGTTTCAGGCCGATGCCGGGGCCGCTGAAATCCACGTCCATGACAATCGCCGCCGGCAGGCGCTCGACCATCGAGGCGCGAAATGCCGCGACACTCTCCAACGCCTGGGCGCTGAGGCCGAAGAACTCCAGCTGCTTGGCAAGGCGCTCGGCGCGGTCATGGTCTTGCAGCAACACGTAGATGGGTTTGCGCAACGGCGGCAGGAAAGTCTGTTCGAGCTGGTCCCCATGGCGCAGGCCGGTACGGGACAGGCGCTGCCTCAGGCGATTGATTTCGGTGATCAGATGGCTGCTCAGCCGTCCGCGATTGGCGTCCACGGCTTGCAGTGACTGGCTGATGCCCTGGGCCAGCTGGGAATGCTCCGGCTGTTCGAAGCGCTCGGCGAAGCGCAGCAGGCGCAGATTGGCTTCACTGAGCTCCGACAGATCGGTGCTGGACCATTCACTGCGTTGCAAGCGCTGCCATATCTCCAGGATCTGACGAGCCTGATGAATTACCCGCTGGGCAAAGTGGTGCTTGAGGCGCTCACGGCTGGGGTCTTCTGGCTCGGTCATTATCCTGACTACTTAGTTAGATACATGCTGAGGTCGGCTGGTGGCTCTATGCTAGCATCTCTTTTCATACGCATGAGTGTCATACGTCAATAAACTACCCAGCAGCGACATTCAGTTTGTGACCGGTCGGTTTCGTAGGCCGATGGCCGCGCTTCCTTTATAGTTGCCATCCGACTGTCTTGCCTGGGCCAGCATGATTTGCGCAGGATTTATCGCGTTTCAAATCAGGCACGATGGCGTAGGGTTGTGGTCGAACCGTGAACTCAAGTGATTGAAGGGACATCACCATGCTGGACTGGAAAAACCGCGCGGGCAGCGCACCTGAACGTGCCGCCGAGCCGAAATCGGCCACTCGCAGCTACCTGGGTGGGCTGTTTTTCAGCCGCGCGCTGGCCACGCTGATCGGCTTGTATCTGCTGGTGACCATCGCCATCGGCTGGTACTGGAGCCAGGAGCCCGCCCTGTTTCCCGTGCAGCAGAATGCCCAGGCGGCGGCCGAGAGAGACGGCCGGCAAATGGTGGTCGGCTACACCACCGTCGAGACCCTCAAGACCGTGGCCGGGACCTTGCTGACCAAGCCGGGCGGCTACATTGCCAACGACCGTTTTCCGCCAGGCCTGTGGATGGACAACATGCCGAGCTGGGAGTACGGCGTGCTGGTGCAGGTCCGCGACCTGAGTCGTGCCTTGCGCAAGGACTTCGCCCGCTCCCAATCCCAGTCCGCCGAGGACGCCGACCTGGCCAAGGCCGAGCCGCGGTTCAACTTCGACAACCGCAGTTGGGTGCTGCCCTCCAGCGAGTCGGAGTACCAGGAAGGCATCAATTCCCTGAGCCGCTATCAGGCGCGCCTGTCCGATCCTGCCCAGAAAAGCGCGTTGTTCTACGCCCGCGCCGACAACCTGAACAACTGGCTGGGGGATGTCGGTACTCGCCTGGGTTCGCTGTCCCAGCGCCTGTCGGCCAGTGTCGGCCGGGTCAAGCTCAACACCTCGCTGAAAACCGAAGTCCCGGCTCCGGGCCAGGTACCGCAGGTGGATGAAGAGGTGGTCGAGACCCCATGGTTGCAGATCGATAACGTCTTCTACGAAGCACGCGGCCAGGCCTGGGCCGTATCCCACCTGCTGCGCGCCATTGAGGTGGACTTCGCCGATGTGCTGGCGAAGAAGAACGCCACGGTCAGCGTGCGGCAGATCATTCGTGAGCTGGAGGCCTCCCAGGAGCCGGTCTGGAGCCCGATGATCCTCAATGGCAGCGGCTTCGGTGTATTGGCGAACCATTCCCTGGTCATGGCCAACTACATCTCCCGGGCCAACGCGGCGGTGATCGACTTGCGGCAATTGCTGAACCAGGGCTGATCCATGAGCGAAAGTCCCCGGGAGGCCGCTCACCGTGTGGCCTCGGATGCCGAGCTGATCGCTTGGGTCGATGAACACGACAACCTGCTCGGCAGCCTGGTGCGTTCGGACCTGCGCGAGCGTGGCCTGATCGGGCGTGGCACCTACATCATGCTGTTCAACTCGGCGGGTGAGTTGTGTGTCCACCGGCGAACCCTGAGCAAGGCGATCTACCCGGGCTTCGGGGACGTGGCGGCGGGCGGGATGGTGCTGGCCGACGAGACCTACGCGGAGTCGGCGGCCCGGGAACTGGAAGAGGAACTGGGCGTGAGCGGGGTGCCCCTCATCGCCCATGACCACTTTTACTTCGAAGACCCCGGCAGTCGCCTGTGGTGTTCGGCGTTTTCGGCAGTGTGGGACGGGCCACTGGTGTTGCAGCCCGAAGAGGTGCTCGAAGCGCGCTTCATGCCGATCGAACAGGTACTGGATGAAATCCGGCACAAGCCTTATTGCCCGGACTCGTTGGCGGCGCTCGAGCGTTATCTGCGTGGTGTCGCAAAGAAGCTGTAAATTGGCGCGGATTGGCCCTTAGCAAGTCGGCTTTTTGCCGTTACACTGCGCGACTTTTCAAGCTGAACCGCCGTCTGCGGTCCAGTAGCGCTGCCCCTGCCTGAGTGGGGCTTCGCGGTCGAGGCACTCTCCCCGACCAGTCTTTGTCCTCCCGAGAGGATTGCCGGTGGCCAAAAAAGCCGCATCCTTCGCCGCCCTGGGCGGCCTGGTATTTTCTACCGACGCCGGTCGTCATTGCCCTGATTGCCGTCAGCCGGTGGATGCCTGCATCTGCAAACAGACCGTCATCCCTGCCGGCGACGGTGTTGCCCGTGTGCGCCGTGAAAGCAAGGGGCGCGGCGGCAAGACGGTGACTACGATCACCGGCGTGCCGTTGGCCGAAGACGCGCTCAAGGAACTGGCCACCACGTTGAAGAAACGCTGTGGCACCGGTGGCGCGTTGAAGGACGGCGTCATCGAGATCCAGGGTGATCACGTCGAGCTGTTGCTGGCGGAACTGGTCAAGCACGGTTTCAAGGCAAAAAAATCCGGCGGCTAGCAGCCTCTGTGAAAACCACTCCGGCTTGATCCGAACCCGATGTTCGAGGTCGCCCATAGGGTTTTCACAGAGCCTGTTCTGAACGGGTTTCTAAACTCAGCGCTGCAGCCAGGGTCTACCCTGCTTGCAGGCAAATCGTCATTTCCATTCTCTAGACTGCGCCAGCCTCCGACCGGATGGTGCATTTTGACTTCTTTATAGGGGACTTCGATGTCCGTACGACGCACACGCAAAGACGATGGCAGCCAATGGACAGTTGCGGACAGCCGCAGTGTTTACGGGATTCGCCATTGGGGGGCCGGGTATTTCGCGATCAATGACGCCGGTCGCGTCGAAGTTCGTCCGAACGGTCCCGACAGTTCGCCCATCGATCTGTTCGAACAGGTCGATCAGTTGCGCCAGAGCGGTCTGTCGTTGCCCTTGCTGGTGCGCTTCCCCGACATCCTGCAAGACCGTGTGCGCCAGCTCACCGGCGCATTCGACAGCAACATCGCGCGCCTGGAGTACCAGAGCCAATACACCGCGCTCTACCCGATCAAGGTCAACCAGCAGGAAGCGGTGATCGAGAACATCATCGCCACCCAGAACGTCTCCATCGGCCTGGAAGCCGGCTCCAAGCCCGAGCTGCTGGCGGTGTTGGCCCTGGCACCGAAGGGCGGCACCATTGTCTGCAACGGTTACAAGGACCGTGAGTTCATTCGTCTGGCGCTGATGGGCCAGAAGCTGGGCCACAACGTGTTCATCGTGATCGAGAAGGAATCCGAAGTCGGCCTGGTGATCGAAGAGGCTGCTTCGCTCAAGGTCAAGCCACAGGTTGGCCTGCGGGTGCGCCTGTCGTCCCTGGCGTCGAGCAAATGGGCCGACACCGGTGGCGAGAAGTCCAAGTTCGGCTTGTCCGCCGCGCAGTTGCTGTCGGTGGTCGAGCGTTTCCGCGCTGCGGGCCTGGACCAGGGCATTCGCCTGCTGCACTTCCACATGGGCTCGCAGATCGCCAACCTGGCGGACTACCAGCACGGCTTCAAGGAAGCGATCCGTTACTACGGCGAACTGCGCAACCTCGGCCTGCCGGTGGATCACATCGACGTCGGCGGTGGCCTGGGCGTGGACTACGACGGTACACATTCGCGCAACGCCAGTTCGATCAACTACGACATGGACGATTACGCCGGTGTCGTGGTCGGTATGCTCAAGGAGTTCTGCGATGCCCAGAGCCTGCCGCATCCGCACATCTTTTCGGAAAGCGGTCGCTCCCTGACCGCGCATCACGCGATGCTGGTGGTGCAGGTGACCGACGTGGAGCGACATGTCGACGACATGCCGGTGATCGACAACAAGCAGGAACTGCCGGAAACCGTGCAGTGGCTGGTTGACCTGCTGGGTCCGACCGATATCGAGATGGTCACCGAAACTTACTGGCGTGCCACCCACTACATGAGCGACGTGGCCACCCAGTACGCCGACGGCAAGCTGACCCTGGCGGAAAAAGCCCTGGCCGAGCAGTGCTACTTCGCGGTGTGCCGTCGCCTGCACAACTCGCTGAAGGCCCGTCAGCGTTCCCATCGCCAGGTGCTGGATGAATTCAACGACAAGCTCGCCGACAAGTACATCTGCAACTTCTCGGTGTTCCAGAGCCTGCCGGACACCTGGGCCATCGGCCAGGTGCTGCCGATCCTGCCGCTGCATCGTCTCGACGAGGAGCCGATGCGCCGCGCCGTGCTGCAAGACCTGACCTGCGACTCCGACGGCAAGATCAAGCAGTACGTCGACGAGCAGAGCATCGAGACCAGCCTGCCGGTCCATGCGCTCAATCCCGGCGAGGATTACCTGCTGGGGATCTTCCTGGTCGGTGCCTACCAGGAAATCCTTGGCGACATGCACAACCTGTTCGGTGACACCGATTCGGTGAACATCTACCAGAATGCCGACGGCAGCGTGTACCACGCCGGTATCGAAACCCACGACACCATTGAAGACATGCTGCGCTACGTGCACCTGTCGCCGGAGGAGTTGATGACCCATTACCGCGACAAATGTGCCAGCGCCCGTATCAGCGCCGCCGAGCGCACCCAGTTCCTCGACGCCCTGCGCCTGGGATTGACGCGTTCGTCGTACTTGTCGTCCTGAGGTGCGGATGAAGGCCGGTTGAACACGGGGCTCTGTAGCTAATGCCAGTCAGTCAAGGATCAAGCGGTACAAACCCTGTGGGAGCAAAGCTTGCTCGCGATAGCGACAGATCAGTCAACATTGTCGCTGACAGACTTACCGCAATCGCGAGCAAGCTTTGCTCCCACAGGTTTGTGACTTGACTGAACGGCATCAGGGCTCTGTGGCAGCTCTTTGATCGATCGGCATTGCCCTCCGGGTCTGTCAGAAAATTCACCGTACATCGCGGGTTTTTTCGGATAGTTCCGGAGGGCATTTTTATTTGCGCCGCTGTTAATTCCGAGCGTTGGGTCATTTCCTCAATACTGTCCTCATTTCATGTAGTCCCTTTCCTAACTTGTACTTGGGCTCTCTACTCCGCCATGGCTCTCAGCGAGAATCCCCGGCCGCCCCTCCTGTAGAGATACGCCGATGTCCGATCCAGTCAACGAGTCATCATTTCGTCTGGAGATAGCCGGTCTGCCCGAACCCTTTGTCGTGTCGGCCTTCATGGGCAGCGAAGCCATCAGCGAACCTTTTGCCTATGAGCTGGAATTGTCGCCCGGCACTACGCCGCCGGACCTGGCGGGCCTGTTATATCGCAGCGTCTGGTTGAGTTTCGTGGCGTCGGGCGGGGGCATCCACGGGCAGCTCCACGCGCTTGTGCAGCACCGTCCCGACACCGGCTGTCGCCTGCGTATCGGGCCGAAGCTGGCCTGCCTCGCGCAACGCTTCAGCCAGCGGGTGCTGAGTGATTGCACGGTGCCGCAGATTATCCGCCAGGTACTCAAGGGCCATGGCATCGGCGGCCGCCAGCTGTGCCTGGATTTGAAGGGGGAGTATTCCCCGCAGGATTTCTGTACCCAGTACCGCGAGTCGGATCTGCAATTTCTCCAGCGGGTGTGTGCCCAGGCCGGCATCCACTTCTATTTCGAACAGGCTCGGAACGGGCACTGCCTGGTGTTCGCCGACAATGCGGGCGGCTTTTCTCCGGTCGACGAGGCTGTCTACGGGACGGCTGCTGGTGTTCAGGCTTTCAGTGTGCAAACCACGGCCTCGGGGGAACAGGTCGCCCAAGGCAGCAGTGACCTGATGGGGCTCTACAGTGGGCAGGTACTGTCGCTGACGGCCCACCCTTTTAGCGATTGGAACCAGCGTTGGCTGCTGACGAAGGTGGAACATCGCGCTGATGCCTGGGGGTATGGCAACCATTTCCAGGCCGTTCCCTGGGGGTTGCCGTTCGTGGCGACCGGGCTCCCCGCCAAGCCGCGCATGGCGGGTCGGCAGCGTGGATGGGTGGTGGAAGTGGGCGAGCCGGCGTTGCAGATGACCGGGCGGGTGGCGGTGCAGCTCGATTGGGTTTATCAGGGCGAGGGGGCCACCCCCAGTCATTGTTGGCTGCCGTTGGCGCCCGAGCTGGCCGCCTGCGCGATGGGCACTTTCCGGGCGGGCACCGAAGTGTTGGTGAGTTTTTGCGAGGGCGACCCGGATCGTCCCATGATCAGCGCGCTCCTTGATATGCCGGCGGCTGTCGAACTGGCCGATGCGGCGCCCTTGGACTCGACAATCCACGACCCCCCCAGGCCGTCCGAAGCCGATCCGGCGTTGTTATCCGCGATTCAGGCGTCCGAGCCGCTGGTGTTGCTCTGCCTGCTGCCCGGAGGTGGCAGCTTCAATGCCTGTGACCAACCAATATGCACCTGCCGGCTGGTTACGCGACGCAACGCGGATGCCGCGCCATGAGCGCTGCAACCCTGTCCGGATCAACGCCGCAATGGCTGCTGCTCGCCCTACCCGGTGTCCCTGGGGCGGCGCTGCGCCTACAAGAGCAGTTTGCCGAAGCGCAGTGCTTTGCTTTGTTCGAAGACACCGAATGGCATGGGCTCAGGGAGCACGGTCCGCTGCTGGTGGATTTGCAGCAATCGCCAGCGCTGGCCAGCTTGTGTCATGTCGACGCGGGTGCCTGGCCGGGACTGCTGTTGGTGAGCGAATCGCCGGCCACGCAGTTGCTGGCGCATTTGCGACGCATGCTGACGGTGACCCTGGGCCCTCACTACAAGGCGCTGTTGAGTTATTACAACCCCCACACCGCCAGCTATTTCTTCGACGGCTGCGACCCTGGGGAACTCAGTTGCTGGCTGGGGCCCATTCGCCTGCTGCGCTGGTTCGGCGGCACCTGGGCCGACCGGGCCATCGGCAGCCAGGGCTGGCAGCAACTGTCCAACCCGGGGCTGCCCGTGGCACCACTGGAGAACGAGCACAGCCTCAGCGACCGACAACAGCACAAGTTGCAGCAATGCCTGCTGGAGCGCCATGCCTGGCAATGGTCCCGAGCCACCGGGCGTGATTATCGCGCGCTCTGGGACTGCCTGGACCAAGGCTTGACACTGGGTTTTACCGAACGGGAAGTCCTCGACGGCTGGTTGTGGCTGCGCCTGCAATACCCCGACGCCCGACCGACGCCGGCGGTGACCGGCGGTTCCCAGCGCGAGCGGCTCGAGCACCTGCGGCGGTTGTGGCAAGACGATGAAGGGTGAAGTATCACTCGGCGCGGGCTGCGAGCCAGCGGTCCTGCCGATCCAGGTGCCAGGCGAAACCACCGAGGGTCAGGCTGCGCAACGCCATGAACAACAGGAAGGTGATCCACAGCCCATGGTTGCCCAGCCCTTGTAGCGCCCAGGCAAAAGGCAGCACCAGCAACAGGGTCAGTAACATGCCGTTGCGCATCTCCCGGGCGCGGGTGGCCCCGATGAACAAGCCATCGAGCACATAGCTCCAGACTGCGATCAGCGGCAGGGCGGCGAGATAAGGCAGGTAGCGGTACGCGGTGTCGCGCACGGCGGGGATGTCGGTCTGCATATCGATGAACAGGTGCCCGGCGAGCAGGAACAACAGCGCAAACCCGATGCTTGCAATCAGCGACCAACCGCAGGCCACCACCAATGAGCGGCGCAGCGCCAGGCGGTCGTGGGCGCCAATGGCGTGGCCGCACAACGCTTCGACGGCATGGGCGAGGCCGTCCAGGGCATGGGCCGTCAGCAACAGACTGTTGAGCAGCAGTGCGTTGGCTGCAACGGTTGCGTCCCCCAGGCGCGCGCCTTGCACGGTGATCAGGAAAAACACCGATTGCAGGGCCAGGCTGCGAATGAAAATGTCCCGGTTCACCGCCAGCAGCGGCCGCCAGCTCTGCCACAGCCCCAGGGTCACCCAGACAATCCGTCCGGGCCAGGCCCGCAGGGTTTTGTGAGCCAGGGCCAGGCCGACCAGCGCCCCGGTCCATTCGGCGATCACCGAGGCCCGGGCCGAACCGGCCACGCCCCAGTCCAGGCCGATCACGAACCACAGGTTCAGAGCGATGTTCACCAGATTGGTGGTGAGCAAAATCGCCAGCGGTGCCCGGGCATTCTGGGCCCCGAGAAACCAACCCACCAGCGCATAGCTGGCCAGCGCCGCCGGAAGACCGAAGAGCCGTGTGTAGAAGAAGTCCCGGGTCAACTGGTTGAGCTCGGCGGACGGCTGCATGAAATGCAATGCCACGTTACTCAATGGGACCCCGACGATTCCGAGCGCCACAGCCAACCCCACCGCCAGCAGCAGGCCTTGCAGCAACACTTGCCGCAACGCCGCGCCATCACCGCGCCCGGCCGCCTGGGCCGCGAACCCGGTGGTGCCCATGCGCAGGAACCCCACGGCCCAGGCCAGCACCGTATACAAACTCGCCCCGACCGCCACCGCGCCCAACTGATGGGCATGGGGCAAATGGCCGATGACGGTGCTGTCCACCAACGCTACCAGCGGTACGGAGATGTTCGAAAGAATCATCGGCGCAGCCAACGCCCAGACCCGACGATGGGTGAGGCGGTCGCGCCAGTCGGCGAGCAGGTTGGACATGGGGGCTCCTTGGTGGAGCGCAATTGTAGCGGGTTCTCTGAGTGATCGTTTCCAGTACGTGCCGAACACGCGGGATGCTCCGAATTCATTGTGGCGAGGGGATTTATCCCCGCTGGGCTGCGAAGCAGCCCCAAAACCAAGCTCTGCGGTGCATCAGATAAACCGCGTCAGCCGGTTTACGACTGCTGCGCAGCCGAGCGGGGCGGTGCGACGTTTCGCTGAATCCCCTCGCCACAAAGGTGAGTCGTTGCTTCGGCTAGCGTGGGTCGAGGTTGTCCAGCGCCCGGTTGGCCAGTAAGCCGCCCAGTTCGATCAACTGCTGGATGCCCAGGGCCACGTGGCGGCGCGAGCCATCGAGATCGAAGGCCAGATCAGCGGCCATGGCATTGGCCGAGGCCAGGGTTTCGCTGAGGTTGGCGAGTAGGCATTCGGTGTCGATGCCGTTCGCAACGGTGAACAGTTGGTCTGACTTGGTTTCAGGCGGTTCGGGCTTGAGGTAGAAGTCGAGGGCGCGTTTGGCGGCGTTGTCGAAGGATGTTGAGTCGGTGGGATCGGTGGGATCGGTGGTCGGTGGGTTGGGGGTTACCTTGAACATGGTGAATCTCCGTGATTGGTTGAGCCACCACGACCTATCGCTAAACAAGTAAAGGTGGCGGCTGTACGCGGGTTAGCGATCCGGGTCACAGAAACCCCGGGTAGACCAGAAGGTCTCCCACGCACAGCCACCATGACGAGATCGCAGGAATAGAACGTCTGCAATCGAGACTGGGCATTGTTGCGTCTGTAGATGAAGCCGGATCGCTAAACCCGATCGCTGATTTGTCAGCGACAGGGAAACAATAAAACCCGGCCCCAAGGCGCACAAGCCGGCGGATTCTGGCGTAGTTGTAGGCAGCGGCGCAAGGCGGTGTAGCCGGGACCTACACCTGAAAGATTGGAATAAACAGAGGGCTTTTGTGGCGAGGGGATTTATCCCCGCTCGGCTGCGCAGCAGTCATAAACCCGGCTGACGCGGCTTATCTGATGCACCGCAGAGCCTGGTTTTGGGGCTGCTTCGCAGCCCAGCGGGGCGGTGCGACGTTTCGATAAATCCCCTCGCCACAGGAGATCATGCTGTCCCGGGGAAGGTGGCGATCCTTGAATCAGTGAATGATCCAACTCAACAACCACAACCCCAACACCAGCCAGATGATTCCCATCACAATCGAGGCGCGCATGAAGGCGCGGATTGCCGAGTACAGCAGCATCAGCCCGAGGATCAGCGCGATGATGCTGATGATCGAGGTGTCCATGCCCAGCGCCCGGGACAGGCCGTCGACAAAGTTGCCGCCGGCGTTGGCCAGGGTGTTGAACAGGCCGCTCAGCAGGTCGACGATGAAACGGATTATCGAGCCGAGTGCCTGGCCGAGCCATTCGAAAAAGCTTTCTACCTGCATGTTTGCATCCTGATGGAAGAGAATCGAGTCGAGCCTTGGGTTCCTGATTGTAGGAGCTGTTGGCGCCGCGATCGTTCGATTATGAGGCAAATTGCCGCTTCGTATCGAGACGCTTGCCTTCCCCTGTCATCCCCCGGAAGCTATGGGCATCCAGGAGAGCCCGATGAACCTTGTTGAACTGACTGAACGCCTGCACGCCATTCGTGATCGCAACGATTGGCGGCCATTCCACAGCCCGAAGAACCTCGCCATGGCCGCCAGTGTAGAGATGGCCGAGCTGGTGGAGATTTTCAAGTGGTTGACCGAGGACCAGTCGCGCCAGCTGCCGGCCGACAAACTCGCCCACGCCGGGCAGGAGGTCGGTGACATCGTCTTGTACCTGTTGCTGCTGTGCAGCGAATTGGGGTTGGACATGGATGCGGTGGTACGCAGCAAACTGGCGGACAGCGAGCGGCGGTTCGGCCAATGAGCGACCGTCATTTCGATCAGCTGGCCACGCGCTTTGCCGAAAAAATCTATGGTGGGGCCACGGGCGCGATCCGCCTGGCGGTGCTCCAGGCCGATCTGCTCGAAGTATTGCCGGAGCGCCCGTTGCGTGTGCTCGACATCGGCGCCGGCCTGGGCCATATGTCGTTGTGGCTGGCCGAGCGCGGCCACCACGTCACCCTGGCGGAACCGGCCGCGCCCATGCTCGAAGGTGCCCGCCAACGGTTTGTCGATGCCGGCCAGGAGGCCACCTTCATCCAGGCGCCATGGCAGGAGTTACTAGGCCAGCTCACCGAACCTTACGATTTGGTTCTGTGCCATGCGGTGTTGGAATGGCTGGCCGAGCCTCATACGATCCTGCCGGTGCTGCATCAACTCACATCACCCGGCGGCTGGCTGTCGCTGGCGTTCTACAACCGTGACGCGCTGGTTTATCGCAACTTGCTCAAGGGGCATTTCCGCAAGCTGCGCAACAACGACATGGCCGGTGAAAAACAGAGCCTGACGCCGCAACAACCTCTTGATCCGCGCGAGTTGGCGGCGCAACTTGAGGGGGTATGGCAGGTCGAAAGCCAGAGTGGCGTGCGGGTTTTTCACGACTACATGCCGGTGGAGTTCCAGGGCCGGGTCGAGCTGTCGCAGTTGCTGGACATGGAACTGGCCCACCGTCGCCATCCCGCGTTTGCCGGGCTGGGACGTTATCTGCACTGGATCTGCCGTCCCCTCTGATCGGAGAGCGAAATGCAAGGCCGTACAGGGTTACTGATGTTATGTCTGGGGCTGGCGGCCTGCCAGGGTCCCAACCCCTATGTCGCCACCTCCAGGCCGCTGCCGCCGGCCCCGCCCGAGGCCGCCACGGTGTTCGACCGCAGTGCCTACCCGGCAGCCCCCCGTGACTATGGGCGCTATCGCAGTTGGGCCTGGCTCAACGGACGCCTGCCGGCGGGTACCGCGTGGGCGGACTCGGCCCAGGTGGCCGAGGCGGTGAGCAACGCCCTGGACCAGCGCGGCCTGCGTCCGCTGCATGACAACCGACCGGCCGACCTGTTCGTCAGCGCCGACCTGCGACTGGAGACCCGCCTGCGCCAGGTTCGGGAAGATTATGATTCGGGCTACTACGGCGGCTACAACCGCTACGGTCCTGGCTACGGCATGTACAACACCGTGCCGGTCGTGCGCACGTCTCAGGAGCAGGTCGTGGTGGTTCGCGTCGACCTGTTCGACGCCCGCAATGGCCAACCGGTATGGAGTGCCAGTGCCGAGACCTCTCAGCGTGGCAGGCTGGGCGATAACACCGACGCCATTCGTGAGGCGGTGGAGAAAGCCATGTCGGCCTATCCGCCCAGTTGATTACGCAACAGGAGAAGCGTGATGTTCCGTCGTCTTGCTCTACTGGGCCTTGCCCTGCTGCTCGGTGCCTGTGCGACCAACCAGGTCAATCATGATTTCGATACCAGCCGCGACTTTGCGGCCTATCGAAGCTGGAGCTGGAAAGAACCGGCATTGCAGTACCGTCCCGATGATCCGCGGATCAGGAGTGACCTGACCGAACAGCGGATCCGTCAGGCCGTGGCCGATCAACTCGACCAGCGCGGCCTGCGCCCTGCCGCCGGTGGGCACGGCGATGTCCTGGTCCAGGCCTACCTGATCGTCGAGGATCGCCAGCAACAAGTGACCACCAACTATGGCGGCGGTTGGGGCGGGCCTTGGAATGGTTACTGGGGCGGGCCGATGTACAACGAAACCCGCAACGTCAGCTACAAGGTCGCCACGGTGCAGATCGACTTGCTCGATGGCAAGGACGGCAAGCTGGTCTGGCGCGGCAGCGATGAGCAACTGCTCAGCAGCTCGCCCAACCCTGCTGATCGCGACAACGCGGTGCGCGAGACGGTCGGGCGTATCCTGTCCAACTATCCGCCGCGGTGACCACCGCTATCGCGAGCAGGCTCGCTCCCACAGGGGATTTGTGCCTGGCGCGGAGAGTTGTTCACTGCAGCTCCAAATGTGGGAGCGAGCCTGCTCGCGATGACGGCAGTCCAGTCAACATGGATACAAGCTCACCCACCACCTGGCTCAGGCAATCGGCCGCCAGCTTCCTACCATATGCTCCAGATCTCCCGACCCCACCAACCGCAAATCCCCACTGGACCCCGCCGCGCTCGCCAGCAAGGTCACTTCGCTGGGCAGGCGTACCGGCTTCTTGAAGGTCACCGCGATTTCGAGGTTGGCTTCGGGCAGGTGATCGTCCAGTGCGGCCAGGGTCCGGGCTTTGTTCCACAGGCCATGGGCGATGGCAGTGGGGAAGCCGAACATTCGCGCACTGATGGCACTCAGGTGGATCGGGTTGTAGTCGCCGGATACCTTGGCGTATTGCCGGCCGATGTCCGCAGGGGCTGTCCAGCGCGTGACTTCGGTCAACGCCGGAGTCATCTGCGGTGGTGGCTCTACCAGCGCCCCGTCAAGCTGCACGCCTTTGCAGAGCATCTCGCTCTCGGCTTCCCACAACGGCCCCAGTTGATCCTCGATACGGGTCACGAGGTTGAACACCGCGCCCTTGGGGTGAGGCTGCAACTGCTCGACAGTGACACTGGCCCGCACCTGGCTGACACCCCCCATGGGGCGCAGCACGCGGATGCGGTTGCTCAGGTGGATCAACCCCAGCAGCGGGAACGGGAAGTCCCGGGCGGTGAGCAGTTGCATCTGCAGGGCGAACGCCAGTACATGGGGATAGGTCGGTGGCAGCAGACCGTTGTCGACAAAACCACAGACCTTGCGATAAGCCGCCAGGCGCTGCTGATCCACCTGGAGCATCTGGCGCAACCCAGTCTCCGGCAAGGTCTTGCCGGTGATCTTGCGACGTGTCGCGGCCTTCGCGTAGAGCCCCGACATACTCGGCGTACTGCTGACCTCATGCCATTGGATCGTCATGGTCAGGCTCCCAAGAGGCTTTGTCCGCAGACCCGCAGCGCCTGCCCGGTGACCGCCCCGGTGCCCGGCTGCGCGAGCCAGGCCACGGCTTCGGCGACGTCCTGGGGCAGGCCGCCCTGGCCCAGGGAACTCATGCGCCGTCCGGCTTCGCGCAGGGCGAAAGGGATCTCGGCGGTCATGCGGGTCTCGATGAAGCCGGGGGCCACGGCGTTGATGCTGATGCCTCGCTCCTGCAACAGCGGCGCCCAGGCCTGGGCCAGGCCGATCAACCCGGCCTTGCTCGCGGCGTAGTGGGTCTGGCCGCGATTGCCGGCGATGCCGCTGATGGAGGCCAGCAGAACGACCCGGCCGTTGTCCCGCAGGGTGCCGCTGTCGAGCAGGGCCTTGGTCAGCACCTGGGGTGCGTTGAGGTTGACCGCCAGCACCGCGTCCCAGAATTCCGGCGTCATGTTGGCGAGGGTCTTGTCCCGGGTGATGCCGGCGTTATGCACCACGATGTCGACGCCGTCCGGCAGGTGTTCGATCAGCTGGCTCGCAGCGTCTTCGGCGCAGATGTCCAGGGTCACGGCGCGCCCGCCCAGGCGTGCGGCGAGGGCGTCGAGATCGGCCTTGGTCTGGGGCACGTCCAGCAGGATCACGTCGGCGCCGTCACGGGCCAGGGTTTCGGCGATGGAGGCGCCAATCCCGCGGGCTGCGCCGGTGACCAGGGCTTTGAGCCCGGTGAGCGGTCGCGTCCAGTCCTGGACCTGGGTCTGGCAGGCATTGAGGCGAATGACCTGCCCGGAAACGAAGGCACTCTTGGGCGACAGGAAGAACCTCAGGGCTCCCTCCAGCTGGGTTTCGGCGCCGTCACCGACGTACAACAGTTGCAACGTGCCGCCATGGCGCAGCTCCTTGGCCAGGGAGCGACTGAAGCCCTCCAGCGCTCGCTGGGCCCTGGCGGCGAAGGGATCCGTGAGACTTTCCGGGGCGCGACCGAGGATGACCACATGGGCGCTGCGGTCGAGATTTTTCATCAGTGGTTGGAAAAATTCCCGCAGTTGCTTGAGCTGGTCGGCCTGGGCCAGATGGCTGGCGTCGTACACCACAGCCTTGATTTGCGGGCCGTGGCCGGGGATCCACTCGGTGGCCAGGGTCGGTTCGGCGCCGTAGACGAAGATCGCGTCGGTCAGGCGCTTGGCGAACGTGCCGATCGGTTCGATCAGCGGCCCGCCGCCCAGCAGCAGCGCGCCCTCGATTGGCCGTAGCCGCCCGGCCTGCCAGCGTTCCAGACGAACCGGCGATGGTAGGCCAAGGGCTCCGACCAGGCGCAGGCCAATGGGCGAATTGGCGAAGTCGATATAACGGTCAGACATGGAACGTACTCCGGCGGATGAGCTCCCAAGTGTGGACCACGATCGGCAATCAGTCGTTCGATTGGCGAGATAAAGCCTAAGCTTGTGCGCAGACAATATTGGTTTTCGGGACCATCAGCGCATTGGAACCTACTCGGGGAGTTCTTCATGACACAGCTACGCTGCGTCGCGATCATCGGTGGTAACCGCATTCCTTTCGCCCGTTCCAACGGGGCTTATGCCACTGCCAGCAACCAGGCACTGCTGACGGCTGCCCTCGAGGGCCTGATCGAGCGCTACAACCTGCATGGCCTGCACATCGGCGAAGTGGCCGCCGGCGCGGTGCTCAAGTATTCCCGGGAGATGAACCTGAGCCGTGAATGCGTGCTCGGCTCGCGGCTGTCACCCACCACCCCGGCCTATGACGTGCAACAGGCCTGCGGCACGGGGCTGGAAACCGTGCTGCTGGTGGCCAACAAGATTGCCCTGGGGCAGATCGACAGTGCGATTGCCGGCGGCGTGGACACCACCTCGGACGCGCCCATCGCCGTCAACGAAGGACTGCGCCGGATCCTGCTGCAAGCCAATCGTGCCAAGACCACCGCCGAAAAACTCAAGGTATTCCTGCAACTGCGCCCCCAACACCTGGTCCCCGAACTGCCGCGCATCAATGAGCCGCGCACCGGCCTGAACATGGGGCAGCACTACGAGTTGATGGCCCAGACCTGGCAGATTCCCCGGGAGGAACAGGACCAACTGGCCCTGGAAAGTCATCAGAAAATGGCGGCGTCCTACGCCGAAGGCTGGCAGAACGATCTGATGACACCGTTTCTCGGCCTGACCCGGGACAACAACCTGCGCCCGGACCTGACCCTGGAGAAGCTCGCCTCGCTCAAACCGGCCTTCGAAAAAAGCGCCAAGGGCACAATGACCGCCGGCAACTCCACGCCACTGACCGACGGCGCTTCGTTGGTGTTGTTGGGCAGTGAGGAATGGGCCAAGGCGCGAGGGTTGCCGATCCTGGCGTACCTGCGGGACGGCCAGACCGCTGCGGTGGATTTCGTCAATGGTGCCGAAGGACTGCTGATGGCGCCGGTCTATGCCGTGCCCCGGTTGTTGGCGCGCAACGGGCTGACGCTGCAGGACTTCGATTACTACGAGATCCACGAGGCCTTCGCCGCCCAGGTGCTATGCACGCTCAAGGCCTGGGAGGATGCGGACTACTGCAAGACCCATCTGGGCCTCGACGCGCCGTTGGGCGCGATAGATCGCAGCCGGTTGAATGTGAAAGGCAGCTCCCTGGCCGCCGGTCACCCGTTTGCCGCCACGGGTGGGCGTATCGTTGCCAATCTCGCCAAGTTGCTCGACGCCGCAGGGCGGGGCCGGGGGCTGATCTCCATCTGCGCGGCCGCCGGCCAGGGTGTGACGGCGATTATCGAGCGTTGAGCAGCGTTTCGTCCTGCCGGGTGACCGACGCTCGCCGGCGGCTGGCGTAACGCTCGGCCAGGATCGAGCAGACGATCAACTGCATCGGGTGGTAGATCATGATCGGCAGCAGAATCAGCCCCAGGCCCGGGTTGTTGCCGAAGATCAGCGCCGCCATCGGCACCCCGGCGGCGAGAGATTTCTTGCTGGCACAGAACACCGCGGCGATTTCATCGGCATTGTTGAAGTGCAGGGTTCGAGCGGTGCGGGTGGTCATCCAGAGGATGATTGCCAGCAGCACGGCACTGCCGAGTACGGCACTGAGCAGCACGCCGTTGCCTTGCTGTTGCCAGATGCCGGACACCATGGAGTTGCAGAACGCTGCGTAGACCAGCAGCAGGATCACCAGCTTGTCGATGATGCTGGTGTAGCGTTTGTAGCGGCCGAAAAAACCGGCCAGCCAGCGCCGCAGAAACTGCCCGAGTACCAGCGGCAGCAGCAACATCAGGCACAGATCGAGCAAGGTCGAACCCAGGTCGATACCGCCATCGCCGCGACCGACCACCAGACTGACCAGCAGCGGCGTCAGGAACACCCCCAACACGCTGGACAGGCTCGCGTTGAGAATCGCCGCCGGCACGTTACCCCCTGCACTGCCGGTGAGGGCCACCGAGGAGGAAATGGTCGAGGGCAGGGCGCACAGGTAAAAGAACCCCAGCATCAGCAGTGACGGCACATGACTGCCCAGCAGCTTGTTGCTGGCGAGCCAGATCAAGGGGAACACGCCGAAGGTAAACACCCGCACCATCAAGTGCAGCCGGGTGTTCTTCAGGCCGTGTCGGATCTGCTCGCCGGACAGGTTGACCCCGTGCAGGAAAAACACCACGAAGATGCCGATATTGACGACCCACTCGGCATGCATGGCGCCGCCGGTGGCACCAAAGCCCGGGAAGAAATACGCCAGCAATGTGGCGAGCAACATGCCGCACAGGAACCAGTCGGTCACCATGCGCTTTAGGTGTCTGAAAATAGCCATAGGGCACCGCAGGTTGTCAGAAGAGGTGACTTAGCCTAACGTCGATCCTGACAGTCGTCTTGCGACATAAGGCCAATCAATGCCGCCTAACGGACACCTGCAGCTCGAACGTCGTATTCCCGACCTGGTGCAACTGCCCAGGCCGTTGTATGCCCGTGTCGAAAGCTTGAGCGCCGGTTCGTGGACCCAAGCCCATCGCCATGATTGGGTGCAGTTTTCCTACGCGATCAGTGGCGTTCTCGGCGTGCACACCGCCGCCGGCAGTTTTTTCGCGCCGCCACAGTGGGGGATCTGGATCCCGGCCGACCTGGAGCATCAGGTCGTGACATCGATGCGGGCGGAAATGCGTAGCTTGTATATCCACCGCGACAGTTGCCCATGGGCCGATGATCGCTGCCGGGTGCTGGAGGTCACGCCGCTGGCCCGGGAGTTGATCAAGGTATTTTGTCAGTGGCCGCCCGATTATCCACAGGGCGATACGCAGGAGGCACGGCTGGTGCAGGTGTTGCTGGATCAATTGGCGCTGTTGCCGGAAGTGGGCTTCTCCCTGCCGTTGCCACGGCATGACCGGCTGCTGGGGTTGTGTAACGAGTTGATCGAACAACCTGAGCGCAACGTTACCCTGCAAATGTGGGCCGAACGAATGGGCACATCGGAAAAACCCCTGATGCGCCTGTTCCAACGTGAAACCGGCTTGAGCTTTCGTGCCTGGCGTCAGCGCATGCGGCTGCTGTCCTCCCTGAGATTGCTGGAGGAGGGCGATAGCGTGACTGGCGCGGCGTTGTCGTGTGGGTACGATTCCACGTCGGCGTTTATCGCGGCGTTCAAGGGGATGTTCGGGTGTACGCCGGGGGAGTTGTTCAAGCCCTGAATCCGCTCACCGGATTTCAGTTCGTCGTAAATTTTGTCGCAAATACAGGCGCATCCAAATGCCAACGGTGTCGCGGCTGTCAGCTATGATTCGGCTTGGTCGATTATCGGCACAGTGTGTGCATCGAAGGTTCATAGGTCGGCAACCCCTCCCCGTGGAGGAAGGATTGCCGTATAACGGCTGTCATTCGCGTGTTTGGTCATAAAGGACCCAGAATAAAAGCTGATGAAGACTCCAAAACGCATTGAACCCCTGATCGAAGACGGTCTGGTCGACGAAGTGCTGCGCCCTCTCATGAGTGGTAAAGAAGCAGCTGTTTATGTGGTGCGCAGCGGCAATGAGCTGCGTTGCGCCAAGGTCTACAAGGAGGCGAACAAGCGAAGTTTTCGTCAGGCAGCCGAGTATCAGGAAGGCCGCAAGGTCCGCAACAGTCGCCAGGCTCGCGCCATGGCGAAAGGCTCGAAGTTCGGGCGCAAGGAAACCGAGGATGCCTGGCAGAACGCCGAAGTGGCGGCGCTGTTCCGCCTGGCCAACGCGGGTGTGCGTGTGCCCAAGCCGTACGACTTCCTCGAAGGCGTGCTGCTGATGGAGCTGGTGGCCGACGAGTATGGCGATGCGGCGCCGCGCCTGAACGATGTGGTGCTGGAGCCGGATCAGGCCCGTGAATACCACGCGTTCCTGATCTCCCAGATCGTGCTGATGCTGTGTACCGGTCTGGTGCACGGAGACCTGTCGGAGTTCAACGTGCTGCTCACGCCGACAGGGCCGGTGATCATCGATCTGCCACAGGCCGTGGATGCCGCCGGTAACAACCATGCCTTCAGCATGATGGAGCGGGACGTGGGCAACATGGCGTCCTACTTCGGCCGGTTTGCACCGGAGCTCAAGCGCACCCGGTATGCGAAGGAGATGTGGGCTCTGTATGAGGCTGGCACCTTGCACCCGGCCAGCGCGCTGACCGGTGAGTTCGACGAGCCGGAAGAACTGGCGGATGTCGGCGGGATCATGCGCGAGATCGAGGCCGCTCGCCTCGACGAGGAACGTCGCCAGGCCGTACGCGCGGCGGACGACGCGCCCCCCGGCAAAACCGAAGAACCGCCTCCGCCCTGGATGCAATAACCCGAAACCCGGCCTTGGCCGGGTTTTTTGTGAGCAGATCTCGGGCGAGCACGCCATCGATGCTCACCACCAACCCCCTGTGGGAGCGAGCCTGCTCGCGATAGCGATGGGTCAAGCTTGCATGGATGTTGATTGTGCCGCCGTCTTCGCGAGCAAGCCCGCTCCCACCCTGGTCTTGGGACGGACACACCATAGATGCTCACCACCAACCCCTTGTGGGAGCGAGCCTGCTCGCGATAGCGATGGGTCAGCTTGCATGGATGGTGAATGTGCCGCCGCCTTCGCGAGCAGGCTCGCTCCCACCCTGGCCTGGGGGGGACAGAACGTCCGTGTTTAACGCCAATCCTTTGTGGGAGCTGGTATCAGGCGCTGGCCGTTTCCTTGCAACACCCCGACGCCAGTTCCTTGAGGATCGGGCAGTCCGGGCGGTGGTCGCCGTGGCAGTGTTCCACCAGGTCCTGAAGGGTGTCGCGCAGTTCGGCCAGTTCGCGGATTTTCTGGTTCAGTTCATCAATGTGCTGTCGGGCCAGGGCCTTGACGTCGGCGCTGGCCCGTTGGCGGTCCTGCCAGAGGGTCAGCAGCTTGCCGACCTCTTCCAGGGAAAAGCCCAGGTCCCGGGCGCGCTTGATGAAGGCCAGGGTGTGCAGGTCATCGGCGCCGTAGATCCGATAGCCACTGTCGGTGCGATGGGCCGCCCTGAGCAGGCCGATGGACTCGTAGTACCGGATCATCTTCGCGCTCAGGCCGCTCTGGCGGGCCGCTTGGCCGATGTTCATCGTTTGTCCTCCAAGTGCTCGGGGGTCCAGAATTTCAACAGTAACGCATTGCTCACCACGCTGACGCTCGACAGCGCCATGGCCGCGCCGGCCAGCACCGGGTTGAGCAGGCCGAAGGCCGCCAACGGGATGCCGATCAGGTTATAGACGAACGCCCAGAACAGATTCTGACGGATCTTGGCGTAGGTCTTGCGGCTGATGTCCAGTGCGGCCGGCACCAGTCGCGGGTCGCCGCGCATGAGGGTGATGCCGGCGGCGTGCATCGCCACGTCAGTGCCGCCGCCCATGGCGATGCCGATGTCCGCGGCGGCCAGGGCCGGGGCGTCGTTGATACCGTCACCGACCATCGCCACTACGGCGTTTTTCTTCAGTTCCAGGACAATGGCGGACTTATCCCCCGGTAGCACTTCGGCGTGCACGTTGACGATCCCCAGTGCCTGGGACACCACTTGGGCGCTGCCGCGGTTGTCGCCTGTGAGCAACTGGCTGGCGATGCGCCGCGCATCCAAAGCTTGCACAGTCGCGAGCGCGCCAGGCTTGAGGGTGTCGCCGAAGGCGAACAGGCCGAGCACCCGCGGTGTCGCGCCTTGTTCGATCAGCCAGGACAAGGTCCGGCCTTCAGTTTCCCAGGCCTGCGCTGATTCGGCCAGCGAACCGGCGTCCAGGCCCGACTCGTCCAGCAGGCGCCGATTGCCCAAGGCCAGGCGGCGTCCATCAAGGTTGCCAGCAATGCCACGTCCGGGCAGGGCCTGGCTGTCGCTGACATCCGGCACGTTCAGGCCACGTTCGGCGCAGGCGTCCAGCACGGCTTTGGCGAGGGGGTGTTCGCTGCCGCGTTGCAGGGCGCCGGCCATTTGCAGCAGCCTGGCTTCGTCACCGTCCAAGGCTTTTGAATGAGCAATGCGCGGCGTGCCGGAGGTCAGGGTTCCGGTCTTGTCGAACACCACCGTATCCACTTCATGGGCGCGTTCCAGTGCTTCGGCGTCCTTGATCAGGATCCCGTGGCGCGCCGCCACGCCCGTGCCGGCCATGATCGCCGTGGGTGTCGCCAGGCCCAGGGCGCAGGGGCAGGCGATCACCAGCACGGCGACGGCGTTGATCAGCGCGGTTTCCAGCGGCGCACCGGACAACCACCAGCCGATCAGCGTCGCCAAGGCCAACACCAGGACCACCGGCACGAAGACCTGGCTGACCTTATCCACCAGTTTCTGGATCGGAGCCTTGGCCGCCTGGGCGTCTTCCACCAGGCGGATGATGCGCGCCAGGACCGTCTCGGCGCCGAGGGCCTGGGTGCGCACCAGCAGGCGACCTTCGCCGTTGATGGCGCCACCAGTGACCTTGTCGCCGGGCTGTTTGGGCACCGGCAGGCTCTCGCCGCTGATCAGCGCTTCGTCGGCATGGCTCTGGCCCTCCAGCACTTCGCCGTCCACCGGAAAGCGTTCGCCGGGCTTGACCAGCACCAGGTCGTTCACACGCAGGGCGCTGATGGCGACATCCCGTTCCTCGCCATCGATCACCTGGACCGCCCGCTCCGGCCGCAAGGCTTCGAGGGCGCGAATGGCGCTGGCGGTCTGGCGCTTGGCGCGGCTTTCCAGGTATTTGCCCAGCAAGACCAGGGCAATCACCACCGCCGACGCTTCGAAATACAGGTGCGGCATGCTGCCGGGGCGGGCAATGACCCATTCATACAGGCTCAAGCCGTAGCCGGCGCTGGTGCCCAGGGCCACCAGCAGGTCCATGTTGCCGGCCCCCGCCCGCACGGCTTTGAAGGCCGCGACATAGAAGCGCGCACCGAAGATGAATTGCACGGGTGTCGCGAGGGCGAACTGCGCCCAGGCCGGGAGCATCCAGTGCACCCCGAGCGGCTGCAGCAGCATCGGCAGCACCAGGAGCACGGACAGCAGAATCGCCAACACCAGGATCAGGCGCTCGCGATTCAGCTGACGGGGCTGAGTGTCATGGGGCTGCTCGGCCTGCCAGACGCTGGCTTCGTAACCCGCGCGCTTCACCGCATCGATCAGGATTTGCGGATCGACCTGTCCGAGCAGTTCGACGTGGGCTCGCTCATTGGCGAGGTTGACGCTGACGCTGTGAACGCCGGGAATTTTGCCCAAGGCGCGTTCGACTCGACCCACGCACGTGGCGCAGGTCATCCCCCCGATGCTCAGCTCCAGGGTTTGGACAGGAACATGGTAGCCCGCTTGTTCAACGGCCTCTATCAAGGCTGGCAGGCTCTGCTCGGAGGCCTGGACTCGCGCCTGCTCCATCGCCAGGTTCACACTGACAGCACGGGTTCCGGCGACTTTGCTCAAGGCCCGCTCGACCCGCCCGGCGCAGCTGGCGCAGGTCATGCCGGCAATCGGCAGGTCGAAAGTGGTGGATTCGGACATTGCTCGGGCTCCCTGTAGTGAATGACTACAGGATCAACCTTGCCATGCTGGCAAGGTCAAGCGCCAATCCAAAAGACCTTCGCCGATCCTTGTGGGAGCGAACCCTGCTCGCGATGGCGGTTTGTCAGTCAGCATTATTTTAACTGATACACCGCTATCGCGAGCAGGGCTCGCTCCCACAAAGGATTCGGGTGAGGTCAGTAACCGAGCCCGGCCTGCTTGAGGTACATCCCTTGTTCATTCATGGCGATACGGTATTTCAGGATGTCACCGGCCCTGATCGTAATCTCCTGGGAACCCGGTGCGAGCATGCCCGGATTGCAACCCGGTGCCTGGCCAGGCAACAGCTTCAGGCGCAAGGAGAACTGGCCCGGAGGCAGGTTGAAGGAGGTGCTGTCTTCCTGGAAGAGCCGGGCGGTGAGCTGATCCTGGATGTAGATGCCGATCTCGCAGGACGTCGACACTTCCAGTCGTTCCCGGGAAATGATCAGCACACCGTAATCTTCGCCGGCGGCCGATGCCTGAGGGGCCATCGCTGAAAAACCTAACATGCAAAACAGGCTGAACGCTGACCAGCGCATGGCCGAACCTCCGGTGTGGAATCCTTGATAGTGGCAGCTTGGCCGAGCGCGACAGCAATTGCCAGCCCGGCAGTTTTTATCAGAACTTGACCTTGCCATGATGGCAAGCTTGAAACTGCTGGCAACTTCCATTCTCAAGGAGTCACCTGATGCAAACGTTCAATGTCCAGGGTATGTCCTGCGGTCACTGCGTCAAGGCTATCACCCAGGCTGTACAGGCCAGGGATCCGGCGGCCGATGTGCAAATCGACCTGGGCGCCAAGACCGTCCGGGTCCAGAGTTCGTTGCCGGCCAACGCGCTGATCGAAGTTATCCAGGACGAAGGCTACGAGGTCAGCCCAGCCTGAATATTTTTTAATCGTTAGCGACCTATCGGAATGTTCAAGAGCGCCCGGCAGGGCTAGACTGTCGGGCTGCTGACTGATGCCCGACGGACGCCCGATGAACCTTCGTACCATTCTGATTCTTGGCGCCTTTAGCGCTTTCGGTCCCTTGGCGATCGACTTCTACCTGCCTGCCTTCCCGGCCATGGCAACTGCCTTCGGCACGGACGAAAAACACATCCAATTGACCCTGGCCGCTTATTTCCTCGGGCTGTCCATCGGGCAGTTGGCCTACGGGCCGGTGGCGGATCGCTTCGGGCGACGGATTCCACTGCTGGTGGGGGTTGGCTTGTTCACCCTGGCCTCCCTGGCCTGCGCCTACGCACCGAGCCTCGAATGGCTGATCGGCGCACGTTTCGTCCAGGCCCTGGGCGGATGTGCCGGGATGGTGATTTCCCGGGCCGTGGTCAGCGACAAATGCGATGCGGTGGGGTCGGCCAAGGTGTTCTCGCAATTGATGCTGGTGATGGGGCTGGCGCCGATTCTCGCGCCGATGCTTGGCGGGTTGCTGGTGAACCTGCATGGCTGGCAGTCGATTTTCATCGGCCTGACCCTGTTCAGCGCCGTGGCGGCGACGGCTGTGGCCCTGGGGCTGCCCGAGAGCCTGCCGGCCCATGTGCCTCGGCAACCGTTGTCAGGGGCGTTGCGTCAATACGGCAGGCTGCTGACCGACTCGGTCTTCCTGGGGCATGCCATGACCGGTGGCATTGCCATTGCCGGTATGTTCGCTTACATCGCCGGTTCGCCTTTCGTGTTCATCAAGCTCTACGGTGTACCGGCCGAACACTTCGGCTGGCTGTTCGGTACCAACGCGGCCGGCTTCATCCTGGTGGCGCAGGTCAATGCCCGGTTGTTGTCCAAGCGTGGCCCGGCTTTCCTGCTGAGCCGCGCGGTGTGGGTCTATTTCACCGCGGGGTTGAGCTTGCTGGCCGTCAGCGCCCTGCACCCTGAGCATCTATGGCCCTTGCTGATTCCATTGTTCATCTGTATCGCCAGCCTGGGGTGCATCCTGCCCAACGCTTCCGCCTGCGCCATGAACGGGCAGGGTGCCCGGGCCGGCAGTGCGTCGGCGATGCTGGGATCCCTGCAGTTTTCCGTGGCCGCCGGGGCCGCCGCGCTGGTGGCGGCATTGCATGACGGCACCGCAGTGCCCATGGCGATGGTCATCAGCCTGTGCGGACTGTTGGTGGTGAGCGCAGCCATGCTGACCCGACGCCTGCAAAATGCCCAGGCGCTGGCACAAGCCAGCCGCCAGGGCTGATTCAGCAGGCCGTGCGTTGTTGCTGTTCGGGGAAGTGGTGCGGCGCATGAATGCGCGCTTGCAGCGTGGTGGCGAAGGCTTTGGCTTCGGCCTCGGTGCGGAAGGTGACGGCGTGCTGGTCAAGACGCACTTGCCATTGGGATTTTGCCACTTCTTTTATCAGGATCTTCATTGCTGACCTCCTCACGTAAAAGATTGCGTTGCAAAGGCCTCGAGTGTAGACCGGAATGCGATCGCAATTGTGACAATGGTCAATTCTCGGACTGACGGTTCGATCTTTTTTTTGCGAGCAATCATTGTGGCGAGGGAGCAAGCTCCCTCGCCACAGATTATTGCCCTTGAGACTGAGTGCCTGGTAAGGACGGTCAGAAACCTTCCAGCACAATCTTGCCCTTGGCTTTCCCGCTTTCCAGCAGCGCGTGGGCCCGGCGCAGGTTTTCGGCGTTAATGCTGCCGAAATGTTCGCCGACGGTGGTCTTCAAGGTGCCGGCGTCGATCAGTTCGGCAACACGGTTGAGCAGCTTGTGCTGTTCGATCATGTCGGCCGTTTCGAACAGCGAACGGGTGTACATGAACTCCCAGTGCAAGGACAGGCTCTTGCGCTTGAGCTTGCTCACGTCCAGGGACTTGGGATCATCGATCAGTGCCAGTTTGCCTTGGGGCGCCAGGGCTTCGACCAGCTGATCCAGGTGCTGGTCAGTCTGGGTCAGGCTGGCGACATGAGTGACCTGGGACTGGCCTGCTTCCTTCATGACCACGCTCAATGGTTGGCTGTGGTCGATCACCAGATCGGCGCCCAGTCTCCGCACCCAGTCCTGCGTCTGCGGACGGGAAGCGGTACCGATGACCTTCAGCGCGGTGAGCTGGCTGGCCAATTGGGTCAGGATCGAGCCCACGCCGCCTGCGGCGCCGACGATCAACAGGCTCTGGTCCGAAGCGTCCTGGCCTTCCTGAATCTGCAGCCGCTCGAACAACAACTCCCAAGCGGTGATGGCGGTCAGTGGCAGCGCGGCCGCTTCGGCGAAACCGAGGGTCTTGGGCATGTGGCCGACAATCCGTTCATCCACGACATGCCGTTCGCTGTTGCCGCCCGCGCGGGCAATGGAGCCGGCATAGAACACCTCGTCACCGGCCTTGAACAGGGATACTTCGCTGCCCACGGCCTTGACCACGCCGGCCACATCCCAACCCAGCACCTTGGCTGCGCCGCCTTCGGGCTGGACGTTCTGACGGATCTTGGTGTCCACCGGATTGACCGAAATGGCTTTGACTTCTACCAACAGGTCGCGCGGACCGGCGACGGGCTCCGGCAACTCGACATCTTGCAGCGATTGCGGGTCGGTGATCGGCAAGGAATGGTAGTACGCGATGGCTTTCATGAAACGGGCTCCGTGAGGTGGGTTCAATGGCAGTCATGTTTAGCTATTTATCACCGCGATAAAACCCGCTAAAAGAACAGGCTCTTTCAATATTTTTTTGATAATGGAGTCGCCATGCTTCGATTCGATGACCTTCAGCTGTTTGTCCGGGCGGCGGATCTGGGCAGTCTTTCTGCCGCTGCCAGGGTCATGGATCTGTCTGCGGCGGTGGCCAGTGCCGCGTTGAAACGGATCGAGCAGCACCTCGGCGCCCGGCTGCTGGCGCGCTCCACCCGCAGCCTGCGCCTGACCGCCGAAGGGGAAGGCTTTCTCGAATATGCCCGGGCGGCGTTGGGCAGCCTGGATGAGGGGCGACGGCTGTTGACCCGCGGCCAGGACCAGGTCAGCGGTGTCTTGCAGTTGTCCGCACCGTCGGACCTGGGACGCAATCTGCTGCTGCCCTGGCTGGATGACTTCCAACGCGAGCACCCCAGGCTAACGGTGCGGCTGTTGTTGGGCGACCGTATTGCCGACCTGTTCAAGCAGCCTGTGGATATCGCGCTGCGTTACGGCGAACCGGAGGATTCGAGCCTGGTGGCCTTGCCTGTCGCGGCGGACAACCGTCGTGTGTTGTGTGCCTCGCCGGACTATCTGGCCCGTCATGGCGAACCCCACCAGCTTGAGCAACTGGCTCAACACAATTGCCTGTTGTACATGCTCGGCACACGGGTTCATGACCGCTGGTGCTTTCATGACGGCAAGCGGGAAGTGAGCCTCACCGTCAGCGGTGACCGCTGCAGTGACGATGCCGATGTGGTGCGGCGCTGGGCGGTGGCTGGTGCAGGCATTGCCTACAAGTCGTGGATGGACGTGTCGACCGATGTGCTGGCCGGACGTTTGAAGATCCTTTTGCCGCACCTGCACTGCGAGCGCGCGCCGCTCAACTTGCTGTGTGCTCATCGGGCGCAGTTGAGCAAGCCCGTCAAGCTGTTGCGGGAGATGCTCCAGGCCCGTTGTGGTGAATTGACGGCGCAATTTCCACTCTCGACGGCAGTCGGCCAATAGTCGCGGGTAAATAGAGAATTTTCCCTCATGAACAATCGCCTCCAAAGGTTTCCGGAGGACAGGAAAGCTTGATCTGCACGCTTATACTAGCGGCCGCCTGAATCGGCGGCATCGCGCATCAAGAGCAGTAGACGAATGATTCAACAGGGAGTGAATACATGGAACATGCACCTTGCATCAGCCAGATCGCCACGCTGCTGGCCGACCCCAAGCGCAGCGCAATGATGTGGGCCTTGATGGACGGCACGGCCCGGCAGGCTGAAGAACTGGCCTTGTTGGCCGGGTTGTCGCCGTCCTCGGCAAGCGCCCATCTGGGGCGCCTGTCCGCCGGTGGCCTGTTGACAGTGGAAGCCAGGGGGCGCAAACGGTTTGTCCGCCTGGCCGCGCCGGAGATCGGCGCGGCTGTCGAGGCGCTGGCCAGCGCGACCTTGGCCAGTGCGCCACGGCAGATTCCGGATGTCTTCAAGCGCGGCGTCATATCGAACAAGGCGCCATCGGCCCCCGCCTCATTGTTGCGAGCGCGGCTCTGCGATGATCATCTTGGCGGCACCCTGGCGGCCGATCTGTACCAGCGCCTGCTGGACGCGGGGTGGATCGAGCAATGCGAGCAGCGGGTGATCGTCACCCACAAAGGCGCGAGCCAGTTGGCCGGGCATGGCCTGTTCATCCAGGCCCTGGCCCATCGCAATGCCCGCATCGCCTGCGCATGCCCGGACTGGAGTGAACGCCGGCCGCACCTGGGGGGAGCGCTGGGCGCTGCGTTGCTGCAACTGTTCATGCAATCCGGTTGGCTGAGCCTGCCCAATGACTCGCGAGCCTTGCAGGTGACCGTGCTCGGCCAGCAGGAAATCCATCGGTTCGCCAGGCAGGATACGTTGGAAATGGCGCTCTAGGCCTGTCGACAGGTCGCATTCAGCAATAGCCACCCGCAAGGTTCGCGCACACTCGCCCGGGAATCTATCGGACTGGGGGGATGCAGCATGGACAATCACGGGTACAGCGCGGCAGAACGGCTGGAGCGACTGCCCATCAGTGGCTATCACCGAATCATCTTCATCATCATTGCCTTGGCGTTCTTCTTCGATTCCATGGACCTGGCGATGATGACGTTCCTGCTCGGCTCGATCAAAACCGAGTTTGGCTTGAGCACGGCCCAGGCAGGCCTGCTGGCCAGCTCCAGTTTCTTCGGCATGGTGCTGGGCGCTTCGCTGTCGGGCATGCTGGCGGATCGGTTCGGACGTAAACCGGTGTTCCAATGGAGCATCGTGCTCTAGGGATTCGCCAGTTATCTGTGCTCCACGGCCCAGGATGTCGAGACCCTGACGCTGTTTCGCATCTTGCTGGGTATTGGCATGGGCATGGAGTTTCCGATTGCCCAGTCGATGCTCTCGGAACTGATCCCGGCCAAGCGTCGGGGCCGTTACATCGCCTTGATGGACGGGTTCTGGCCGCTGGGCTTCGTCGCGGCGGGCGTGCTCTCGTATTTCCTGCTGCCGGTGGTTGGCTGGCGCGACATCTTCCTGGTCCTGGCGGTGCCGGCGGTGTTTGTCCTGGCGATTCGTTTCTTTATCCCCGAGTCACCGCGTTGGTTGGAGCAGGCCGGACGGGATGATGAGGCGGACGCCGTGCTGCGCCGGATCGAAGACAAGGTCCGGGCTTCGCTGGGGAGTCAGGAACTGCCGGAGCCGATTCGCCTGCCGAGGTTGGCGAGTACGCCGGGTACTTTCTTCTCGGCGCTGGCGCAGATCTGGTCGCCGCTGTATCGCCAGCGCACGATGATGATCTGGAGCGTCTGGTTTTTTGCCTTGCTCGGCTTCTATGGGCTGACGTCATGGCTCAGCGCGTTGTTGCAGCAGTCGGGGTTTGCCGTGACCCAGTCGGTGTATTACACGGTGCTGATTTCCCTGGGCGGGATTCCCGGTTTCCTGATGGCTGCCTGGCTGGTGGAGCGCTGGGGACGTAAACCGGTGTGTGTCATCACCCTGTTGGGCGGCGGGGCGATGGCCTTCCTTTACGGGCAGAGTGCGGTGTTCGGCGGCAACGTCGGGCTGCTGATCGGTAGCGGATTGCTGATGCAGTTTTTCCTGTTCGGCATGTGGGCGGTGCTCTACACCTACACACCGGAGCTGTATCCCACCTCGGCGCGGGCAACAGGCTCGGGTTTCGCCTCGGCGATTGGTCGCATCGGCTCGTTGCTGGGGCCACTGGTGACCGGGCTGGTCTTTCCCATCACCGGCCAAGGCGGCGTATTCGGCCTGGGCGCACTGTGCTTCGCCGTAGCGGCGGGGGTGGTCTGGTTGTTTGGGATGGAGACGCGGGGCAAGACGCTGGAGGAGTTGAGCGAGAGCGTGGGCGGTTAAACACCATTCCCTTGTGGGAGCGAGCCTGCTCGCGATAGCGGTGTGTCAGCGGACACTTGTCTCAATGACATACCGCTATCGCGAGCAGGCTCGCTCCCACAGGGATAGTTGATGAAGCTAAGGCTTCACTAACCGCGCATCCAGGCTGTTCTGGGCCAGGCGTTTGGCCTGGTCCTGGGTCATGCCCAGGTGGGTGTGCAGGGCGTGGAAGTTTTCGGTGACGTAGCCGCCGAAGTACGCCGGGTCGTCGGAGTTCACCGTCACCTTCACGCCGCGTTCGAGCATGTCGAGGATGTTGTGCTGCGACATGTCGTCGAACACGCACAGCTTGGTGTTGGACAACGGGCATACCGTCAACGGAATCTGCTCGTCGATGATCCGCTGCATCAGCCGCTCGTCTTCGATGGCCCGGACACCGTGGTCGATGCGCTGGATTTTCAGCAGGTCCAGGGCTTCCCAGATGTATTCGGGTGGACCTTCTTCACCCGCGTGGGCGACAGTCAGGAAGCCTTCGTTGCGCGCCCGGTCGAATACCCGTTGGAACTTGCTGGGCGGATGGCCCATTTCCGAACTGTCCAGGCCGACGGCGACAAAGGCATCGCGGAACGGCAGCGCCTGGTCGAGGGTTTTCTCGGCCTGCTCTTCGCTCAGGTGACGCAGGAAGCTCAGGATCAGGCCGCTGGTGATGCCCAGTTGCTGTTCACCGTCCTTGAGGGCGGCGGCGATGCCGTTGAGGACCACCTCGAACGGAATGCCTCGGTCGGTGTGGGTCTGAGGGTCGAAGAACGGTTCGGTGTGGATCACGTTCTGCGCCTTGCAACGCAACAGGTAGGCCCAGGTCAGGTCGTAGAAATCCTGGGAGGTGCGCAACACGTCGGCGCCCTGGTAATACAGGTCGAGGAATTCCTGCAGATTGTTGAAGGCGTAGGCCTTGCGCAAGGTGTCGACGTCGTTCCACGGCAAGGCGATCTTGTTGCGCTCGGCCAGGGCGAACAGCAGCTCGGGCTCCAGCGAACCCTCCAGGTGCAGGTGCAGTTCTGCCTTGGGCAAGGCGTTCAGCCAGTCGTACATATGCTTTTCTCATCAGTGAATCGATGGTGGGCATTCTACAGGGGCTGGCCGCAATGTCTGGAAAAACCTGACCGGCCGATCCACTGTGGGAGCAGGAGGGGCCCGCGAAGAGCCTTGCGCCGATCCATTAAGGAGACGTCACACCGGACGAAACGTTCACGGCCCCCTACAGTCTAGTAGGTCATACCCCGTGCACGGTGATAGGCCTGTGATGTTCACGTTGATCAAGCAAGAAAAGCTGCTGGTGCTGGCCCTGCTCGCTGCCGTGGTCGCCTACCCGCTGGAACACTGGCTGTTGGGCAGTGGGCAGGTCGTGGCGTTGATCGGTGGGCTGATACTGATCGGCTTCATCGTCGCGGCCTCGATGCGTGTGGCCCACCACGCCGAGTTGCTGGCGGAAAAGGTCGGCGATCCTTACGGCACGATGATCCTGACCCTGTCGGCCGTGTTGGTCGAGGTGGTGATCGTGGCGATCATGATGAGCAACGAAGCATCGCCGACTTTGGTGCGCGATACGATCTATTCGGCGGTAATGCTCGACATCAACGGCATTCTCGGGCTTGCGGCGCTGATGGGTGGGCTCAAGCATGGCGAGCAGGTCTACAACGATGATTCGGCACGCAGTTACAGTGTGATGATCCTCACCGCCATGGGCGTGTCGATGGTGGTGCCGGAGTTCATTCCCCAGGAAAACTGGAAGCAATATTCGGCGTTCACCATTGGCGCGATGCTCGTGCTGTATACGCTGTTCCTGCGTATGCAGGTGGGGCCACACAGTTACTTTTTCAGCTACAGCTATCCGGAAAAACGTCGCCGCAAAGAGCCGGTGGAAACCGAGCCGAAGCCCATCAGCCTGGCGTTTTCCATTGGTGCGTTGGTGTTTGGCGTGGTAGTGATCGGTGCGCTGGCCGAAGTCATGTCCAAGGCCATCGACCTGGGGCTGGAGGGCTCTGGAGCGCCGCCTGTGGTCACGGCCATCCTGGTGGCGGCCATCTCCGCGGCACCGGAAATTCTCACTGCCCTGCGCGCCGCCCTCGCCAATCGCATGCAGTCGGTGGTGAACATCGCGCTGGGGGCGTCGCTGTCGACGGTGATCCTGACGGTGCCGGTGATGGAGGCCATGGCGCTTTACACCGGCCAGCCTTTCCAGATGGCCATGACCCCGGTGCAAACGGTGATGATCTTCATCACCCTGATCGTCAGCGCGATCAATCTCAACGACGGCGAGACCAATGCCATTGAAGGCATGACCCACTTCGTGCTGTTTGCGACATTTATCATGTTGTCGCTGCTCGGCCTTTAGAAAAGCATCGCGGGCAAGCCTTGCTCCCACAGATGTGTCCTGATACCTGTGGGAGCAAGGCTTGCCCGCGATAGCATTCGATCAGACGCCCGCGGTCAATTCCCGCGCCGCCTGGCTGTGATCAGCGATCAAGCCTTTCAAATCCAAGCCTTCGACCTGACCGTCGATGACCCGCCATTGCCCGCCGACCATCACCCGGTCCGCTCGATCCGCGCCGCACAACAACAGCGCTGAAACCGGATCGTGGCTGCCGGAGAAGCGCAGTTCGTCGAGCTTGAACAACGCCAGATCGGCCTGCTTGCCGACTGCCAACTCGCCGATGTCACTACGCCCAAGCAATTTTGCCGAGCCCTGGGTTGCCCAGCCCAGCACCCGCTCCGGTGTGATCGCTTGTGCGCCATAACGCAGGCGTTGGATGTACAGCGCCTGGCGGGTTTCGAGAATCATGTTCGAGGCATCGTTGGAGGCCGAGCCGTCCACGCCGAGGCCCAGCGGGGCGCCGGCGGCAGTCAGTTCGAGGGTGGGGCAAATGCCCGAGGCCAGGCGCATGTTGGAGCTTGGGCAATGGCAGATACCGGTGCCGGCGGCGCCGAGGCGGGCGATTTCCTCGGGATTGAAGTGAATGCCGTGGGCCAGCCAGGTACGTGGGCCGAGCCAGCCGACGCTGTCCAGATAATCCACAGTGCGCAGGCCGAAGCGTTGCAGGCAGAAATCTTCTTCGTCGAGGGTTTCGGCCAGGTGGGTGTGCAGACGGATATCCAGCTGCTCCGCCAGGGCGGCGCTGGCCTGCATGATTTCAGGGGTGACCGAAAACGGCGAGCAGGGCGCCAGGGCGATCTGGATCTGCGCACCGTCGCCGCGTTCATGGTAGCGGTCGATCAACCGTTGGCTGTCGTCGAGAATCACTTGGCCTTGCTGCACGGTCTGCTGCGGCGGCAGGCCACCGTCGGCTTCGCCCAGGCTCATGGAGCCGCGGGTCAGCATCGCTCGCATGCCCAGTTCGCGCACACTTTGCACCTGCACATCGATGGCGTTTTCCAAGCCTTCGGGAAACAGGTAATGGTGATCGGCCGCCGTGGTGCAGCCCGACAGGAGCAGTTCGGCCAAGGCCACTTTGGTCGCCAGGGCGAGTTTTTCCGGTGTCAGTCGTGCCCACACCGGATAGAGGGTTTTCAACCATGGGAACAGCGGCTGGTTCACCACCGGTGCCCAGGCGCGGGTCAAGGTCTGATAGAAGTGGTGATGGGTGTTGATCAGCCCGGGAAGAATTACATGCTTACGGGCGTCGAAGACATGGTCGCAAGGTTGGGCGGGACGCTGGCCGATGCTCAGCAGCTCGACAATGACGCCATCCTGCAGGACCAGGCCGCCACGGGCGTCGAGGCCGTTGGCAGTGAAAATGGCGAGAGGGTTTTTTAACCAGGTACGGGTCGCAGGCATGGTGGCCGGCTCCTCTGAAAGTGGGTTCAGGTTAGCCAGCTCAGTGATGCCCTGTCTGCTGATCCAGGGTCGCCGTGGGGGGCGAGGTACGGAGTTTACTCAGGTTGCGGTGCGCATATCCAGTGCTCCAACCGAGTCCAAATGTGGGAGCGAGCCTGCTCGCGAAGGCGATGCATCAGTCAACAGGGGGGTTGAATGACACTCCGCTTTCGCGAGCAGGCTCGCTCCCACAGGTTGTGCGTGGAATTACCAGGGAATCGTCTCACCCTTGTAGTTGATGAAGTGATGCCCACCCCGGCCGGCAAAGGCATTGACATGGTCGATCAAGCCGCGAGTACTGGTGTCGACGTCAATGTCCGCCCCTTCACCGCCCATGTCCGTTTTCACCCAGCCCGGATGCAGCGACAGGACGGTCAATGTCTGGTCGCCCAATTGGGTGACGAAACTGTTGGTCATGGAATTGAGGGCCGCCTTGCTTGCCTTGTACAGCGCCAATTCAGGGGCGTCGGGCATGGTCACGCTGCCCAGCACCGAACTCATGAACGCCAGCACGCCGCTGCCGTCGCGGATCTTCCCGACGAATCGCTGGGCCAGGTTGATCGGCGCCACCGCGTTGGTGAAAAACAACTGGCCGACCTCGGCCAGGGTCGCGCCGTCGGGGGCTTGGTTATCCGGGCCTTTGACGCCGGCATTGACGAACAACAGGTCAAAGGTTTCGCCCTTGAGCTGTTGGCTCAAGGCAATGACGGCTTGCTGGTCATCCATGTCGAGTTTCTCGATCCGCACCGGGCCCAGCGCCTTCACTGCCTCTGCGTTCTGCAGGTTGCGCACGGTGGCGATCACGTTCCAGCCATCGCTCAGCAAGGTCTTCACCAGGCCAAGGCCCAAGCCCCGGGAGGCGCCGATGATCAATGCGTTTTTTGCCGAATTCATGAAGGGCATCCTTGAAAGAAAAGGTCACGGATTTAATGGACAACGTTGTCCGAGCCGTTGTTTCAGCTCATGACGCAACGCGTCGAGTTCGGTCATGCGGGTTTCGATCAGGTTCAATTTGTTCTGCAGCAGCTCAGCCACGGCGCGGTCCGGGTCCGGTGCCTGCTGCACGGAGGCGACGCTGTTGCCGATCTCGCCGAGGGTAAAGCCCAGGCGTTGGGCTGTCTTGATATAGAGCACCAGTTGCACCATGTCTTCGGGGTAGTCGCGATACCCATTGGCGCTGCGTCCCGCCGCAATCAGCCCGCGCTGCTCGTAGAAGCGCAGCGTGTCGCGGCTGACGGCACAGGCCTGGGCCAGTTCACCGATTCGCATGGCAATCTCCAGAAAGCTTGACCTTGGAGCATACCCCAGGCTTTAGTCTTTTCGCTCCTTGATTATCTGGAGCAATGCCTATGTGGACTTCACCGCAATATCGTCGCGTGGTGCTCGGTAGCGCCTGGTACGACCTGATCGTAACCGCCGCATTTGCCACGCCATGGAGTTTCGCCGCCCTGCACGGCTGGTTGCTGGGTGTGACCCAGATGCTCGACCTGCCTGGCGAGCTGCCAACGTTTGCGCCTATGCACCTTTTGATGGCCAATCTGCTGGGCTCGATCGTTTGCGTATGGGCGGTGCTGCGGATTCGGGATCCGCGCCCCCTGTATGGACGGTATGACGCGGTAGGGCGGTTCCTGTTTGCGACCTGGATGTGTTACGCGCTGCTGCACGGCGCCAGCGCGCTGGTGTGGATATTTCTGTTTCTCGAGCTGGCGTGGGGTGTTGTCCAACTGTTACCCGTGCGTGGCGAGAACACGGGTTCAAGCTGGAAGCGTGATCACTCGTTAACGAATGGTTAAAAAATGAACAAGCGCCTGGGAGCCATGCCCTTCTTGGGGTCGCGTGAGCCATAAACGGGTTATCCACAGCTTGCTCCACAGTTATTGTGCGCAAGCCGCAAACTTGGGCATAAGCACCGGGCGGCTTTCTTCCAAAGGTGATAACTCGCTGCAAGCGTTTGTTTTGCTAGCTCATTCTGCGGGAAGGCGAGTATTTGGACGAAAAATGAGCAACCCTCGCAAAGCCGCATGACAGAAGGGTTACAGGCGGATGTGCTCAGGTTATCCACAGTCGGGTGCACAGCAGGTGTGGGCAAATAGAATTTAACGCTCCAGCAGGATCCGGCCGCGAC
>Ga0157373_10000303_pt1 | contig 39933 bp, 45 predicted proteins | sample C65metaG_FD_113460 | JGI IMG/M metagenome (GOLD analysis project Ga0157373, IMG submission 113460) | Corn rhizosphere microbial communities from Kellogg Biological Station, Michigan, USA - C6-5 metaG | ecosystem: Host-associated > Plants > Roots > Rhizosphere > Soil | place: USA: Michigan... | reverse complement strand
TTTAGTCCACTATCGACACACCTCCCAAAATGCACTAAAACAAAAAAGCGACCAAGTAAAGTGTTCTTTTATCTTGATCGCTTTTAGTAATCCTTAATATTGAACTACTTTTTCAGTGCCCTCGAAAAAATCGGCAGGGCTTTATTGTTCAATCGAATTATCACTGCCAAACTGGCATCGGATTGGATTAATCGTTGACAGCGTGACTAATTCGGCTTTGCGATGTTAATTTATTGTTAACTCTATGAAAGTTTGGCTGATAACGAAGATTAGGCACGATTAGTGGCCCATCTGAAATCCAAACTAAATGACGACTGAAATATATTATAAGAAGAGTACATATACGAGGTAGGTATATGCTTCGGAGGCTGGTCACCTCTATGGACAATTGAGCGTAAGACGCAGCTAAGATATATAAACGATTATAATTCGCAAATAAATTTTTGTTGAGCTCATTTTAGTCAATCCCGGATTCTTACACGCTGATACGATAGTGCGATAACAAAGCGTGACTAACTTAAAATATCAGGAATGATAAAAAATTATACCAAAACAAAATGAGTTTAAAATTTTATAATATTCAAAACCATGGTGACGCCGAAAAGGAATTTGTTCTTTTACAGGCTACTGCCGACGTGAACATTCATAAGTATATGATTGCAGATAGAACGTTTAAAGAAAATGGTGATTTATCGAATGTACATCGCCATACTTTTAGGTTCCCTTCTGTAGATGTTAAAAAGGGAGAGTTCGTAGTGCTTTTCACTAAAAAAGGCACCCCTGGAACCGGAAAAACTACTGATGGCGAGAAAACATATCGTTTTTTTTGGGGATCAGATGCCCCATTCTGGAATGATAAAAATGTTGAACAGGCAGAACTTTTAGAAGTGAACACTGTCGCTAAATTGACATTAAATACTCAGGATCGCAAATTGGCGGTTAAAAAATAAACTGTTATATCAGGGGCACCGCGAGGTGCCCTTTTATTCATTATTTTTATCATTTGCCGCTGATACGAGGTTAACGAAAACTATGTAGCAGATCAAAACTGTCGCGAAGGATATCCGCACGACAGTAAGTAAAAAAAGTGAAATAATCTGGGGACTGGCTTAATTCTGCTGGTCCTTTTATATCTAATTTGGCATCAATATATACCGATACTTATGAGCAATATTATCGACGTAATTAATACGCTAGGAAAAGAGGTCGAAGATGTAATAGACAATAAAAAAACAAACGAGTACTTCAAATACACAATTGTCCTTTATAGTGTAACTGAAAATTTTTTAAAATTTCTTGTGGCGACTCATGAATGTTGGGACGAAAGTGGTAAACAAATGGAAATGGCTGATAAAGGAAAAACTTATGATGTCGATTTCGGAAGTATTAGAGATAAGGCTAAAAATTATAGATTTAAAAATGCCATAGATAAGGCCAAGACACAAAAACTTATTTCTGATGATCTATATAAAAAAATAGATACAATACGTGAAGAACGAAATGACTTTATACATGAACTTTGGACGTTTAAAGAAAAGGATAATGGTGAGGTTATGTTAAAAATGCTTCTTAACGTGAGGTCAATTATTGTTGAAATAACTCAAGTCTTTGAGAAGTTGGTTTATGAAGAAATCGGACTGGGATCAGACGATGACTTTTTAAAGCTGTTATAAAGCTTAATTTAACGAACATGGTGAGAGCCCTGGCCCAAGTTGGTCAGGGCTTTATAATTTTAAAGGTTCTTAAAGTATCTTAATGTTTCCTCAGCATTCATTGTTCTCTGTCTTAATGCTGAAAATAATACGTTTTCTTCAGATTCAACAATTAGTCTTTGAGGATGATCCAACGGTACATTCCCAGTAAAATCCAGCTTATAAGTAGTAGATTTTGCAGGGGATTTCTTTCCGCCAAAAGAAAGGGCTAATTCAACGAACCCTTTATTTTCTGCTAATGTTTCCTCTGTTATGACGATCACGTCCTGACCGATATGAGGTGTGCCAAAATGTAGCACATGTGCAAAATTTTCGTAAATAGCCTGGTGCCCATTCATATTGTATTGAGGTTTTTGAGTATTGTATTGTTGCTGACGACCTTTTGAAAAATATCCTCCCACACACAACAAACGGAAAGACACGGCCTCTTCATTCTGCAATTCTGAGAAGTTGAAAATACCCAGGGTAATCGGTAGCTGATAAGTACCGTTACGATCAAAGTTCATCTTTTCAAATTTTATGACACCACAAACGTTAGGATAACTGATCTGTTTAATTAACGCATCGACGATATAATGGGGGGCCGGTTTGGTCTGACCGTCGAGACGTACAAAATACCGTCCGTCATATTGGTGCGGGCGGTAAATTCCCTGTTGGATTTCAAATACATACAAATGGTTATTCCCATTGGATAATATTTGCACACTAATACCCATTGGTAAGGGCGTGATTGCGCTACTGATTTTATTGATAAGCCTGTCTTTTTCGACAAGTTCTTTTATCGGGCACAAACTGCCGACAAAAACATCTTCACTTTTTCCAGTCACTTTACTGCCTTTAGGCGCTCCCCATATTAGTATACCGCCAGACGAATTAAGGAAAGCCGCAATGCCTCTGATTACCCCTTGCAAACCAGCATCAAAAGTAGTTCGGTCATGATATGACTTAAATTCAACTGTTTCAGTTTCCTGTCGCTCTTCATCAAAATACAGTTGGATATCAGCATAGGTTAATTGTGTAAGCGGTTTTCCAAAATAAGAAGTTGCGAAGTCCATAATTCAAAATATAAAACTGAAGATAAGCTATAAATATAACTTTTAAATTATATACAAGCCGTTGAGGCCAGCGGCTCCAGCCGCTCCGCTACACTTCGCCGCTTCACCGCATTCGGGCAACATGCCCTCGTTCCTCAGCCATATTGCCTGTTGCTGTTTTCATGCTTTACTAAGCGCTTTTAGGTTCCCCAAATTTCCCCCACTGGCTTTTTCGTAAGCAAATTTCTGAACGTCGTGCTGCCTGCCAAGACCGTGCCCTGCGGGTTTGCTGGAAAAAAATCTCCATCCCCTGCGCTGCGCTCCGGGGTAGTATTTTTTTCCGCAAAGTCTTGTCCTGCAGCCCGCCGTGTTCAGGTGAGGGGGCTTACAAAAAGCCAGCGAGGCGTATGCCGAGCGGCTTGATTAAAAGCATAACGGATATGGACACACGGAAAAGCAGAGCGCCCCCGGCCTGACGGAATAGCAAGACCTTTGACCGTCACAAGGATTAAGAATCGAATTCAGTAAAACCATTTAAAAATTAAAGACCATGGAAACCAAGGAAGTAAAAGCAGCAAACGAAACTGTAAATAATAACGATAAAAAACAAACTCCTGCCGCCACCAATATGCGCCCAAACATTGCAGGTAAAGACAAAAGCGATGAAAATTCAGTTAAGAATACGGCACAGGCCACACCCGCCGCACCGTCCCAAACTCCCGCGCCTGCGGCCAGCGTTGCCGCTTCGCCCGCAAAAGCCGAAACAACCGAACCCGTGAAAACCGCCGAGCCGACTAAAAAGGAACTCAAGGCAGAATTGCAGGAAACCAAAACACGCGGTTTGGAAGATACTGTAAAATTAGTGGAGCAATTGGGTAAGAAGATTGCCCAAAAGAACAAATTGTTTAACACGGTTAGCAATCTCGACACCTTTGTCGTTAGCCAAAACGATGACAAAGACGATGCCTCGGCAGATAGCAAATTTCTGCGTTGTGAACTGGTGATCTCTGACGATGACAACAACGAGTTCGTGACTAAAAACCCTTACATCATTTCCCGTGTGGTGGATATGGTGAAACAGCTTTGCATCGAAAAGCTGGCCGAGGTAGAAGCTACTATTGTTATTCCTTAAGCAGCAATAGCCCTGTGCCTTTTTGGCATGGGGCTTTTTATTCACTTAAAATTTACAGGTATGCTACAGCTATTTATAGAACTGACCAACCAAATTTTTTGGGAGGGTTATGCGGAACAACTGGCGAAAGATAACCCCGCAGTATTCCAACGGGAACTGGCGGATTTTGTGGGCTGCTATAATTCGTGAGGCTATGGAAGATACCATTTTTTTATTGGTCAAAGCGACCATACAGACCGCCTACCCACAGGTACATGATGCCATCACGGAAATACAGCGTGAGGCAACATGCACCATCAGCGACACCCGGAAGGTGAAGATTAAAAAACTTGAATTCATGGATTATAAACTCAAATCTTAACATCATGGCACATAACCTCAATTATAACGAACAGGCTGGAAAACATAGTTTTTTTAGCGTAAAGGATAAAGCATGGCACGGCTTGGGGCAAGTTATCAGCCAATATCCTACGAGCGCAGAGGCGATACAACACGCCTCTTTAGATTATACGGTAGAAAAAAGGCCGTTGTTTACTTACGATACAGCAAACTACACAGGCAATACAGAGGATGGTATCATCATTCCTGAAATTGAAGTGCTGGACTTTTTCGCTACAGTACGTACCGACACCGAGCAGCCGTTGGGCGTAGTCGGTAAAGATTACGAGGTGATACAAAACGTGGATACGTTCAGCTTTTTTGACAGCATCGTAGGCGGGAAAGGCGGTATCATGTACGAAACCGCCGGGGCTTTAGGTAAGGGCGAACGTATTTTTATTACCGCCAAGCTACCGGACTTTATCAAAGTCGGGCGTAACGATTGTATTGAAAAATACTTATTTCTGAATGCTTCGCATGACGGAACAGGCAGTATTTATATTGCTTTTACGCCTGTTCGCATTGTTTGCGAAAATACGCTCAATGCTGCCATGCGTAACCATGTCAACCATGTAAAAATCAGGCATACTGCCAGCGCCTCCGATAAACTGAAAGAAGCCCACAAGATGTTGGGTATCACTAATCAGCTATCAACGGAACTGGAGGCGATTTTTAACCGATGGTCAAGGGTACGCATTACCGACCCTGAATTAAAGAAGCTGGTACAGTTAGCCATGTGTCCGAATAAGGAAACCTACGAAAAGCTAACCAAAGGCAAGCACGCAGAATTATCGAGCCAGTTTAATAATGTAGTCAGCAGTGTGTTTGATTATGCCATGACGGCACCGTCTCAACAGGAAAATACCGCAAAAGGTACATTGTTCGGCGCATATAACGCAGTGACGGGATACTTTCAGAACGTGCGCAATTTCAGGGACGAGGAAAGCAAATTCAAATCCATCATGAGCGGTACAGGCTTGCAACGCAACCAAACCGCATTTGACCTGTGTACCGATTTTGCCAAGTACGGGGCAGGTAGCTTAAATTAATCTATGGGGCAGCAATGCCCCTTTATTTAAACTTTAAAGATCATGAAAACGATAGATCAATTGACCAATGTCGAAAAAGCTAAAATCATTTTCGATCTGTTCAGGAACGAAATGCCTGACTTCTTGGAGTATGTTGATACCATAGCGAAAAAAATTGCCAGTAGCGAACAAGAAATGATCGCTAACTGGAATAATCCGTTTTTGAGTTATCACCAATGGCTGAACTTATCTTATCAGGTTACAGGAATTATTAAACGTTATACTAAAGGACTAATTAAAAGTGCCAACGTGTTTTCTGAACAGTTATTCGGCGGATACTTAGCCATATTCAGCAATCATTGTTTAGAGCAGTACGGTTTAAATAAAGCCAAATCACCACGTCTTGCGTTGGCCATCAAATTGTTTTATCTGCCGGCTCAGCCGATTGAACAGCAAAGCTATCAATACTTAGTACTGGAAATACACGGCGGACCTGAATACGCCGCGATCTGTACGGATGAAGGCGGCAATACGCTTGTTTTTAATAGCCGCGAAGATGCTGATAAAGAAGCGGCAGATTGTCAGGACGGCTTAGTCGTCGAAATATAGCCCAAAGGCCGGATCGCCCGCTGCTGCTCCGCAGCAGACGGGCGTTGCTGTCGCAAATAAAGCCCTGCCAAATTTTTTGCTTCTCCTGCTATCTCTCCCGCATACGATAAGCGTCAATTCATCTTAGGGACACCGCCCGTTTTCCCTGAAATATTACTTACAACCTCGCAATCTTGATGGCTGATAAACTTCATTTATGGAACAAAAGACAGCTATAACTTCCACTGAAACTATAGATAAAAAGAATATTGAAAATGAGGATTTTAGCGATAATTTTCGTAAATTATTAGCTGAAATTGTCTTGGAAATCATCATAAAAAGGAGAAAAAATGGACGCCATTGGGTATATAAGGATAAGTAAAAAGGATCAGTCCGTTCACTCTATCGAGTATCAGGAAAAGAACATCAGGGATTATTGTGAGTATAATCATATTGCGCTCAACTCTATTTTCGTCGATGATGGGGCATCCAGCTTTACATTTGACAGGCCGGATTACAAAGCGTTAGAAAAATTTATTAAAGAACATCGTGGTAAGGTAAAATATCTTATTGTCCTCGATCACGACCGCTTCAGTCGTAACTTGCCCGAAGCGCTACAGAAAATAGAACAGTTAGAAAAGACTCATGGTATTAAGGTAGTGGCAACCAGTGAGCCGTTAGACATAGACACGTCCGACCCTTCCGTATTCCTTCTCAGGGCATTTAAATACCTTATCGCTAACCAGGAATTGCTGACCATACGCAGAAGGGCAAAGATGAGTGCGAGGCATGCACAGGAATCCGGACGCTATCTGAACAAAGCGCCTTATGGTTATTTGAATGGCAGAGGGAAAGATGGTAAAATGGTCTTGATGATAGACGAAACAAAAGCCTATATCATTCAAAAAATATTCAGGGATTACTTGGCAGGTATTCCCCGCTATCTGATACATCAGGAATTAAAAGACATAGGTTTTCCGCAAAGCGGTAACGGTGCCATCTTTCGGATTTTGACAAATCCACTATATGCTGGTTTGGTAAGGGTTGTAGCACATGGGAAAAACCCTGAAAAGATTGTAAAGGGTATCCATGATCCCATCATTTCGGAAACCCAATATTGGCGAGTTCAAGACATGTTGGGCATTACCAAGCGGGCGATGAAAAGCCACCCTAAAGCAGAATTTCCGCTTAAAGGAATTTTGCAGAGTCCTTGTTGTGGTTACAGCATGACAGCCGGTTGGTGTAAAGGCAAGAAGAAATACTATCTATATTACCGTTGTATCAAGCACACCGGTACCAATATTTCAGGTATACTTTTACATGAGCAATTCAATAAACTTTTGATTAATATGAGTTTCTCACAGGAACTGATTGATGAAATTGTTGCTGATGTTAAAAGCGGCTTAAACGGTATGCAATCTGTAAGGGATAAGGAGTTGGCCGATGTTGACAAGCAGTTGGGGTTGCTGTCAGAAAAAAAGGAGAATGCCGAGCAAAAGCTGATGGATGATACGATAAATGCCGACACCTATAAAAAATGGAATAAAAGGTTTACGGCAGAAAAAGCTCAATTAATGGCTCGCAAAGAAGAATTGGAAGAAGATTTAGAAGACTTTATCAATCAGGAACTATTGGTTTTGCCTTATCTGTTAAATCTCCCTCTCATTTTTGAGGAAGCTACCATCAATCAGCAGCATGCTATTTTAAGGGAGGTGTTCAAACAAGGTCTCACGTTTAAAGATGGTATATTTAGAACACCCCAGCTACATCCAGACTTCGCACACAATAGACTGAAATTAAAACAATTAGGGCTGCTCATTGATGAACAGCCCTATGATGATTTTGATAAAATCTCTTACTGCGGAGAGGGAGGGATTCGAACCCTCGATACACTTTTGGCGTATACACACTTTCCAGGCGTGCTCTTTCGACCACTCAGACACCTCTCCATGTTTTAAAAGGACTGCAAAAATATAATAATCCCGCATTATACTGCATAAAAACCACCAGTTAAAGTTATATCGTTTATTTAGTTGCTGACATAATATCTGTTCAAATTGAACTTCATTGCTATCTTATACATACTCAACCACATAAATCTCCAAGAAAACACCATATCGCAATATTGCAATATTTAACTTCAATAAAAATTATTTACAAAATAGATACTAAAACTTTCCAAAATGTAAAACTTTAACCACAACACTGCCGTAAAAGTGTCGTGTATAGCATACACAGGTAAAACATGGTAAATTTTTACTCGAGGTTATTTACAAACTACTTTTTTGCAGCTACGCTCAGCTTTGTAGTGCCTGTTGTTTTAATTATCCATCACCTTTCTTTTAAACCATCTTACAAAAATTACGGCACAAGTTTTACAGCATCGGCCATAGCGGCGCCGGTTACGGCATGTAGTTTAACCGATGCCATCGTATCCCAATGCGCCTCAAGTACCACGCTGACCGTTGACGCGGGCTATACCAATTATACCTGGAGCGATGGTTCTACCGGTACCTCGCTCACGGTTACATCATCGGGTACTTATTGGTGGGAAACCGTACGATATGATGAAGACGCTGTGGTGAACGGCAATTTTGAAAATACCTCCAATCATTACACCGGCTTTTCCAGCAGTTATACTAAAAACACCAGCAGCCTGGTACCCGAAGGCGCATACGCAGTATTAAAAGACCCGCATAGTGAGCATTCCAGTTTTTCAACCTTTAACGATCATACCAAAAACGATGGTACGGGTTATATGATGGTGGTAAACGGAGCATCGGTTGCCAACGTTACCGTATGGTCCGAAGCTGTAAGTGTACAGTCAAATACCACCTATGTTTTCTCAGTGTGGGCCGCTTCAGTAACGTCGACTAGTCCGGGGATACTTAACTTCTCTATTAACGGGGTGCAGTTGGGCAATATAACCCTTACTTCATCCCTTGGCATATGGAAAAATTTTACGGTAAGGTGGAGTTCTGGCAGCAACACCACAGCGACGATAGGCATAGTCAATCAAAACACGGCATCAACAGGCAACGATTTTGCTTTGGATGACATCTCGTTCGCTCCTGTTTGCCGCAAAAATTTCACGGTCAATCTATACCCTAATCCGGCCAAGCCTGTAATCACTAATCTCACATTCTAAAAAATAAAAATCACACAATAAGCACATGAAAAACAAATTTACCCCTTTAAAAGCGACCCTTACCTTGCTTTTAACCATCATCATCAGCACGGCCTTTGCCCAAACGCCTTTTAGCGGCCCCAGCGATGCCGTTACCGCGCCCCCGTCAAGCGCATCGAGTGTTTCACAGGTATTATGTAGCAGCGGGCAGATTCAGTTGAAAACTACTGCCACAGCCGGCTATACCTATCAATGGTATAAAAAGAAAGCCGATGGCACCATGCAATTGGTACAGGATGGTACCAGCAGTACTTATACCGAAACCCCTTCGGGTGCGGGGTATTACACCTATCAGTTGGTGCAAATCAACTCTACAGGCTGTACCTCTACCTCGTCCGATCCTTTTAACATTTTCGTGTTACCGCCAATCACTGCTGCTATTTCGGGTAGTACATCAAATGTTTGTGCCAGCGGCCAAACCAGCGCTACTTTAAGTGCTACACCAGTTAACGGTTCGGGCTATACTTATACTTACCAATGGACTCGCAACGGCGTTGATATCCCAGGCGCCACATCAAGTACTTATACGGTAAACGAATCGGTAGCTGGCACGGTAACCTTTGGTGTAACGGTTTCTTACACGCTAAACAGTGGCTGTAACTCATCGAGCACAACAACCATTACCGTGGTACCTGTACCAACCAAACCTGTTATCGTAACCGGCCCATAATTATTGGCTTATAGCCTGATTTTGATGAGGCAACGATCCCTCATATTGCTTGTTAGCCTGCTGCTGTGTTTTACGGCGGCAGGCTTTGCTGCGCATAAATATGGCGGCCCTATTGCCAGCGTCATCATCAAAAAAGGCGATTCGATAACCCTGCACGCCGCAACTAATGACGCGGCTGCCTACCAGTGGTTTAAGAACGGCTTGCCAATAGCAAACTCTAACAGTAAAGATTTTCGGGCTAAAACCGCGGGAATTTACACTGTAGTTGCTTATAGTAAAGAAGGTTGCCCTTCGCCCATATCCGAGCCGCTGGAAGTAACTATCGCGCCCGACTTATGGATCATCGCTGCTGATAAAACAAAGGTGTACGGCACACCAAACCCACCGCTTACCTTCAGGTACGAAGGTTTTGTGAATGGCGATGGCCCCCACGTCCTCAACCAATTACCAACGATAGCAACTACGGCCACTATTAGTAGTAATGTGGGCAATTATCCTATTACGGTTTCGGGGGCCTTATCTAACAAATACAATATCTACTATCGTGATGCAACATTAACCATTACTCCAGCACCACTGATAATTACGGCCAAGGGCGATATTAAATATAAGGACGGGCAACCTTACAACAGTGGAAACGGCGTAGAATACTCAGGTTTTGTAAATGGTGATAACGCTTCGGTATTACAAGGCAGCCTCAAGCTTAGCGGTAGCGCCATAGGCTCGGTCGATGTGGGGAAATACAGCATTATGCCATCGGGTTTTACTGCCGGTAACTACCAGATAACCTACAAACCCGGCATACTGGATGTACTCGACAAGGTGGTGGATATGTCGGTGCTCAAAGTTTCCGAGGCACGTAGTATACGTGTGGGCGAGGTATACCAATACACGCTCACCGTAGAAAACAAAAGCAACATGGGAGCCACACAGGTACAGATGAAGGATGCCCTGCCTCCTGAACTTGACTATGTAAGCATCAGCACAACAACAGCGGGTATAGCCACATACGATTCAGACAGCCGCACCATTACCTGGCAAGTGGGCAGTATGCCTGCTAATGGCAAAGCTGTTTTAACCTTGCAGGTAAAAGCAAACATGCACGGCACTATTATCAATTCGGCATCGGTAACATCTGCTGAAACAGATGGAAACCTGACCAATAACCAATCGTCGGATAGCAAAAACATCGATGGCTTATTCATACCCAACGTGTTTACGCCCAATAACGACGGTAAGAACGACACCTTCATCATTCCTAACCTTAACTATTATGCCAGTAACGAAGTGACCATTTTTAATCGTTGGGGTAACGTGGTTTACCGCAAGGAAAATTATCAGAACGATTGGACGGCCCCCGGCCTTAACGAAGGTACCTATTTCTACATCCTGAAGGTAACCAGCAATAGTAAATCAGATATCTATAAAGGATATATAACCTTATTACGGTCGGCCATGAAACAATAAGTTAAGTAACAATTAAGTGCGTATACGATGAAAAAATTGTTTTTTACAACCTGTTTAGCAATCATAACCTTGGGCGCCACGGCGCAGCAGGATGCCCAGTACAGTCAGTATATTTTTAACGGCTTGTACGTTAGCCCGGCTTATGCGGGCTACAAACAGGACTTTTACGTGCATTCGTTTTTCCGCTCGCAATGGGCGGGTTTTCCGGGTGCACCGCAAAGTTTCTCAATCTCGGGCGATGTAGCTGTTGCCGATACCAAAGTTGGCTTAGGTATGATGATAGCAGCTGATAAACTGGGCGCGCAGAGTAGTTTGGCCACCAATTTTAACTTTGCCTACCACATTCCTGTAGGCGAAGATGATAACACCCGGTTGTCGTTCGGTGTAGGGGTTGGCTTTATACAGGCCGGTTTGGATGGTACCCAGCTCAGTGCCGTGCAGGAAGGTGACAACTATATCCCCACCGCGGCGGTAAGCTCGCTCTTCCCAGATGCGCGTGCCGGGGTAATGTTCAGCACCAATAATTTTTACGCTGGTTTTTCAGCCGATAACCTGATAGCGCAAAATATGCAGCAAGACAGATCGATGCTGGTGCCTGTACCTAAACCGCATTACTATTTAACCGCCGGGCAAATATTCGACCTGAACGAGGATATGAAGCTAAACCCATCCTTTTTGTTAAAGGATGACCGTGCCGGTCCAACCAGTTTGGATCTGAATCTGTTTATGTTACTAAGCGAGCGTCTTTGGGTTGGGGGTACCTATCGTACAGCTGTCCCGCTTTACAACAAGCCCAACCTGCCCAGCGGCTTACCCAAAACAAATGCCACAGTAGCAATGATTGAATTTTTTGTTACAGATAAGCTGCGTGTAGGCTATGCTTTTGATTACTCTACCACCTCGCTGGGTGGTTACAATTACGGGTCGCACGAAATTTCACTGGGTATTTACCTGCGCAAGGGTGATGTAACGCCCGGTAATGAAAAATGCTACTTTAGATAAAAAAAAACAGAACATGCTCAGCTTATTGATCATTTTCATTGTCAAAACCGCCCGCAAACGAAAAGGCCTGTCGGATCCAGCCTGAAGACAGGCCTTGCTGGCGGTGATAAGTATATCATTTTAAACTTGTCATCCTAAGGCTTAACCTTAAAGGTGTCATGATGAGCCCGTTGAACCATAGTGCGATGGCCCGCTCTCCTTTGTAAGCCCAGGATCACAACCCTGCCGGGTCATTAACCGGATAATATGTTAAACAGTGTTAAAGGTATACCAGCTTTTAAACTATTGGCGTTATCAGATGTCGAAAACATATACTAATTACAGATAGCTATGAGCATGATCAGCATTGTATGGAACTATTACTTTGGCAGGCCTGAAGTTTTATTTGCCAAAGTTTGTGTGGCGCGGGTATATTAATACCTTAGCCCGATACCTTCTCAGAAAAAACAAAACCCCGACAGATTATCTATCGGGGTTCGTTTATTGGTATGTGTACTGATTGGCTTACTCAACCACGGTAACCTTAAGCATATTGGTTTTACCTTGCTTAGCAATCGGTATAGCGGCAGTATTGATCACTACATCACCAGCTTCAATCAGTCGTTCGCTTTTCAGGATACCATTTACATCGCTGATGGTTTTATCGGTACTTTCCAGTTTATCGTAATAAAAAGCCTTAACACCCCAAACCAGGCTCAAAGCGTTGAGCAAGTTGCGGTTTGATGTAAAGATATAGGTACTGGCCTTAGGCCTGTGGCTCGAGATTTCGAAAGCGGTGTAGCCTGATACGGTCATGGATACAATACCCACCGCATTGGTTTGCTCCGATAAATATACAGCCGAGCTGCAAACCGCGTCACTTATCTGGTTTACAATATTGTTCGATTGTTTTGGCGTATTGAACGGATAGCCCAGTTCTTCTACGTTGTGAACGATTTTAGCCATGGTCTCAATAACAATCACCGGGAACTCACCAACTGAAGTTTCGCCGCTTAGCATCACCGCGTCGGCGCCATCCAATACAGAGTTAGCAACGTCGTTCACCTCGGCACGGGTTGGGCGTGGTGTAGTGATCATCGATTCCAGCATCTGCGTAGCGATAATAACCGGTTTCGACGCGTTACGGCATTTTTTAGCGATCATTTTTTGCAGCAAAGGCACTTCTTCCAAAGGCATTTCAACACCCAGGTCACCACGGGCAACCATTACGCCGTCGGTAGCAGCGATAATGGCATCGATATTAGCGATAGCTTCAGGCTTTTCGATCTTAGCAATAACGCGTGATGATTTACCACTGCGGCTGATAATGCGTTTCAGTTCCACAATATCTTCGGCATTACGCACAAAGGATAAACCAATCCATTCCACATCGTTTTTTAGGGCAAAATCAAGGTTTACCAAATCCTCTTCGGTTAAACTTGGGATAGACACCTTGGTATTAGGCAGGTTAACACCTTTGCGCGATGTTAATATACCGCCATGCACCACCTCGCAAACTACAGTATCCTTGCGGTTGGTTTCCACAACCTTCATCTGGATCTTGCCGTCATCCAGCAAAATGATCTCGTTGGCATGCACATCCTGCGGGAAAGCTTCATAAGTAATGTATATCTGGTTATCGTCGCCAATGCACTCTTGCGTAGTCATGTTAATACGCGTGCCGTTAACCAGGTGTATCCCACCATCCTTTACCAGGCCTATACGGATCTTAGGCCCTTGTAAGTCGGCCAGGATGCCCACATTAATTTTGTATTTATCATTGATCTCGCGGATCATATCGATAGTTTTTTGATGATCCTGCGGCTTGCCGTGCGAAAAATTTAAACGGCAAACATTAACGCCAGCCTTGATCATCGACAGCAGAACATCCTTTTTCGCAGACGCCGGACCCATGGTGGCTACTATTTTAGTACGGTTATTTGATACTTTCATTGTTATATTTTATAGGTTTATGGCCTTTTTACCCGATAGTGTATAAATTACACCATGTAATTTGTGCCGCTAAAATAATAGATTTTCTCGTGATTTTATTTTTTTTGGATCAACCTTTACAGCGGCAACGATTTCGGGTATCCGGTTAAGCCCCGCAATCAGCCTTTCCAGCTCATTATTATCATAATAATTTTTAATCATCAGCAAATAATCGGTCTTGTTCATTTCGGGTATCAGGTATCCTTCCGAGCCTTTATTGGCTATCAAAAAAAATTCGGCATCCCCATCCGCAATCCCATACTCGTAAATGGAAAAGTAAGCCGGGTTGCTGCCATGCAAAGGATCAAGATGCAGGTCTTCAACTTTGGCGAAATTAAACTTCAGCTCGCGGTTTACCATAAAACACAGGCGATAATCCTTTAAAGACGATGTAATGGCCACCAGCACAAAATCAAGGTCGATCTCAAACTTCAGTACTTTTTTGTTCAAAGCTTTGCTCCCGATAATCCGGCCGTAAAAATACAAATCAAACCAGGTGTTACAACTAATAACTGTACTAAAAATATTTAAATTTGATAGGTAAACCATTGCTATTCAGCAAAAACAATTGTGCTGTTTATGCTGTTTTACGGTCACGAATTATGTTAACAACTATCTAGTGGATTTTAGATTTGATATTTGATATAATTTATTTTTCTTTGCACTGAATTATTAATCATTAAACTATAAAGAGTATGTCTGATATCGCTTCAAGAGTAAAAGCTATTATCGTAGAAAAATTAGGTGTTGACGAAAGTGAAGTAACACCTGAAGCAAGTTTCACTAACGACCTTGGTGCAGACTCATTAGACACCGTGGAATTAATCATGGAGTTTGAAAAAGAGTTTAACGTGGCTATTCCTGACGATCAGGCTGAAACTATAGGTACAGTAGGTCAAGCTATCGCTTACCTTGAAAAAAACGTTAAATAATAAACTTCCACACTAAATAAATTAGATGGAGTTTAAAAGAGTTGTAGTAACAGGGCTTGGAGCGCTTACTCCTATTGGCAATTCCGTTGCTGAGTATTGGGATGGGCTTGTTAATGGAGTTAGCGGCGCTGCCTTTATCAAAAGTTTTGATACAACCCATTTCAAAACAAAGTTTGCCTGCGAAGTAAAGAATTTTGATGCCGACGGATTTTTAGGACGTAAAGACGCCCGGAAACTCGATCCGTTTGTGCAATACGCTTTATTTTCGACAGAGGAAGCTGTTAAAGATGCCGGCCTGGATTTCGAAAAGCTCGATACCAGCCGCATCGGTGTTATCTGGGGGTCGGGTATCGGTGGTTTAAAAACGTTTTTGGACGAAGTGGTTAACTTTGCCAAAGGCGACGGAGTACCGAAATTCAACCCGTTCTTTATTCCAAAAATGATAGCCGACATCGCACCGGGGCATATTTCTATCAAATATGGTCTGCGTGGTCCAAACTTTACTACTGTTTCGGCATGCGCGTCGTCTAATAACTCGTTGATCGATGCTTTCAACTACCTTCGTTTAGGCAAAGCCAATATGTTTATCACCGGCGGCTCTGAAGCCATCATCAACGAAGCAGGTATCGGTGGTTTTAACGCCATGCACGCCTTGTCAACCCGTAACGATGACCCGGCAACGGCTTCACGCCCGTTCGACCTGGATCGTGATGGTTTTGTGGCCGGCGAAGGCGCAGGCACCATCATCCTGGAAGAATTGGAGCATGCCAAAGCCCGTGGCGCTAAAATTTACGCCGAAATGGTTGGCGGCGGCATGAGTGCCGATGCTTACCACATGACGGCCCCGCACCCCGAAGGTTTAGGCGCCGCCCTGGTAATGAAAGCCGCACTGGAAGATGCGGGTTTACAACCAACCGATATCGACTATGTAAACGTTCACGGCACCTCGACCCCGATTGGCGACCCTCAGGAAATTAAAGCCATACAGGAAGCCTTTGGCGATCATGCCTATAAAATCAATATCAGCTCAACCAAATCAATGACTGGTCACCTATTAGGTGCTGCCGGCGCTGTTGAGGCCATTGCAGCTATATTGGCTTTAAAGAATGACATTGTGCCACCAACCATTAACCACTTTACCGACGACCCGGTATTTGATCCGCGTATTAACTTTACGTTTAACAAGGCTCAAAAGCGCGTGGTTAACATTGCGCAAAGCAACGGTTTTGGTTTTGGCGGACATAATGCCTCGGTTATTTTCAAAAAATATCAGGGTTAATCCTTTTAAATGCCTATCGTTCGGTTATATAAGCTACATTTTTCGCCTAACCGTAAATACGTAAAATCATTGAAAAATTTGCTCGGCTTCGTACCGGGCAATTTGTCGTTATACCGGTTAGCTTTCAGGCATAAGTCGGCTGCGCAAAACATCAAAAAAGGTGTAAAGAACAGCAACGAACGCCTGGAGTTTTTGGGTGATGCTGTTTTAGGCAGCGTAGTGGCCGAAGTGCTTTTTAAAATGTATCCTTACGAAGATGAGGGCTTTTTAACCGAACTGCGCTCCAAAATTGTAAGCCGGGTAAACCTCAACATGCTGGCCCGCAAGCTCGGTTTCGAAAAACTCATCGAGTATGATACCCGTATGGTTAATTCAACACGTCAGGGTTCGTTGTTGGGTGATGCCTTCGAGGCCCTGGTTGGCGCCGTGTATCTGGATAAAGGCTACGATTTTACCAAAAACTTCCTGGTAAACCACATTATCAAAGCCCATATCGACATCCATAAACTGGAGCAAACCGAAACCAACTTTAAAAGTAAACTTATTGAATGGTGCCAGCGTCATAGTAAAGACGTATCCTTCGAGGTTACCGAAAACCAGGAAGGCGAAAGCAATAAACTGTTTACGGTATTAGCCAGCGTTGATGGTGAGGTATTAGGTATGGGTAAAGAGTTCAACAAAAAAACTGCAGAAAAACTGGCTGCTGAAAAAGCTTGTGAGGCACTGAGTATCTGATCAATCTTATTTATTCGTTAGCGCGCGGACGCTAACATAAACTCTATCCAGGTGTAAACACCTGGATAGACCTATCCCATCACTGATCAGATTCCAGCTTCGGTAAAAACACAGGTGGTTTCTCGCCCGACTCTACAAACTCTTTATACGATTTCCGGATGTAATCAATCAGGTCATAATCGCTCCACTTACGTATATCTTCAATGGATGGGCGATAAGTGGTCATAAACCATTGCAGTTTAACACTATCCTGTATGCCGCTCATTTTTTTGACAAACGGTTTGTTAAAGCGTTTATCGATCTCAGTTTGTTCGTTTTCATTAGCCGCGTATTTCTGAAAACGCCTCGCGTTTTTCGGGCCCGAGCCAAACAAGTTATACAAACCATTCAGAGGATTTAAAACCGCGCCGATGGCACTCGACCTACCGTTATTATAAACACCCTGCTTATTGTAACCCTTCATTACATTGGCCATATCCTGCTTTTTGGTTACGTCGACAATATCAACCTGCATGAGGTTAACAATGGGCACCATAAAAACAAATATGGCTACATCGGCAGTAACAACTACTTTTTGATCGCTAAAGTTGCGGCAGTTAAACAGCAGGGTATCGCCTATAGCAGCCTTTATCTCGAAAGCGCCCAGTTTGTCATTGATCACGCTGGCATGGGTAAATTCGTTGGTGACCAATACATTAGGCAGCCTTACGTTGACGTTTTTACTATAAACTATACCCCTGATGCTCAATTCCATACGTTGTGCAAACGTGGCTGAGCACATACATCCTAAAAACAATACCAGGAAGGCAAGGACAGTTACAAGCGGGATTTTAGCAATATATTTCAATACACAAATTTAGCCATTTGCAGCCAATTTTTTGTTAAAAGCTTGTTAAATATCAGCCGGGTAGCACTTTCGGCGTGCCGGATAAATTTCTATCTTTGCGCATGATAAAATCCATGACAGGGTATGGACTTGCCACTCATGACGCGGGCAATACAAAGTATACCGTTGAGATCAAATCCCTGAACAGTAAATTTTTAGAATTAGCGCTCAGGCTACCTAAAGCCTTCTCTGAAAAAGAGTTTCAGTTGCGTACAGAATGCAGCAAGCAAATTGACCGTGGTAAGGTAAACCTTTCGATAACCGTTGAGCAGACCGGCAAAGCCGTTAAAGCTGCCGGTATTGATACAGACCTGTTAAGACAATACTTCGAACAACTCAAAGCGGTAAGCGCCGACCTGAAGGAACCGGCCTCGAACCTTTTTGAACTGGCGTTGGGCCTGCCTGATGTGGTAAAATATGACGATGAAACCGTATCCGACGAGGAATGGAAAATCGTAGAGCAAACCTTTCAGAAAGCGATGAAGGCGTTCCAAAAATTCCGCGACGATGAGGGTAGCGTTTTGGAACAGGATATTAAATCGCGCATAGGCATCATCGTTGAAAACCTGGCGAAAGTTGAGGTAGAGGAACCAAAACGTATCCCGGTTATCCGCGAGCGCCTTAACCAGTTTTTAGCCGACAGCGTAGGCCGCGAAAATATAGACCAGAACCGTTTTGAGCAGGAGCTGATCTATTACATCGATAAGCTGGATATCACCGAAGAAAAGATACGCCTTAAAACGCACTGCGATTACTTTATCGAAACCTTAAAAAATGCTGATGCAAATGGTAAAAAATTAGGTTTTATATCGCAGGAAATAGGCCGCGAAATTAATACCCTTGGCTCGAAAGCTAACGATGCCAACATCCAAAAGTTGGTTGTAGGTATGAAAGAAGAGCTGGAAAAAATAAAAGAACAACTGTTAAACGTTTTGTAAGAATAGTCCATAGTCAATAGTCCATAGTCGATGGACAAAAACTATGGACCATGGACTATCGACTATTGACTATGAGCAAACAAGGTAAACTCATCATATTCTCTGCACCTTCCGGGGCTGGTAAAACCACCATCGTACGCCATTTATTAAGTAAAAGGCGCGATCTGGAGTTTTCCATCTCCGCAACCACACGTCAGCCGCGGGGTGAAGAGCGGGATGGGCACGACTATTACTTTATCAGTAAAGAAGAGTTTTTGCACCGTATTGCCAAAAAGCAGTTTGTTGAGTTTGAGGAAGTTTATTCGGGCACGTTTTACGGCACCCTACGCTCGGAGATAGAGCGTATCTGGGACGAAGGCAAAACTGTGATATTCGACATCGATGTTGAGGGAGGCCTGCATCTGAAACGTAAATATGAGGAGCATGCCCTGGCTATCTTTGTACAACCTCCCTCGTTCGAGGTTTTGATAGAACGGCTGACAGGACGAGGTACCGATAGCACCGAAAAGCTGGAAGAACGCTTTGCAAAAGCGAAAAAAGAGTTGGATTATGCCCCGCAGTTTGATATTATCCTGAAAAATCACGAACTTGAAGCGGCTTGTAAGGAAGCCGAGCGCCTGGTGGATGATTTCCTGGCGCGCTGATCTGTTTACTTCGTTAACTGTAATTGCTCAATGAAAATAGGCTTACTATTCGGTTCATTTAATCCTATACATATTGGTCATCTTATCATAGCCAACTACATGGCTAATCATACCGACCTGGATAAAGTTTGGCTGGTAGTATCCCCACAAAACCCTTTAAAAAAATACGGCGACCTGATCAATACTTACGATCGTTTAGAGATGGCCCGCCTGGCTACCGATCATGCCGATAATTTAGAAGTTAGCGATGTTGAATTGAAACTTCCGCAGCCATCGTACACTATTGATACGCTTACACATTTAAAAGAGAAATACCCGCAGCACGAATTTGCCATTATTATGGGATCAGACAACCTGGTTACCCTGCACAAATGGAAAAACTATAAAATACTGCTGCGCGATTACCAGATATATGTTTATCCGCGTCCCGGATATGAAAACACCGATCTGGCTACTCATCCATCGGTACACATCACCATGACACCGCTGATGGAGCTTTCGGCCACATTTATCCGTAAATCCATCGCCGAAAAAAAAAGTGTGCAATTCTTCGTTCCCGATCCGGTATTGAAGTTTATTGAAAGCAAGAGCCTTTATAAATAGCACCGGCACCGCAAGCTATTAATAATTAACTTTGCGCCGTGAGCGAGAAAACTATTTTAAAATTACAGTTGCCAACCGACCCGCTTTGGGTTAAAAATGTGGTTGAGAGCAATATCGAAGAGATCTTGACCGATCATGCTTACTGCGAGCAAAAAGCGGCAAGCAACGCCATAACTCTCATTGTACAAAATCCTAACTATCCCGAACTGGTGCAGGAAATGGCTGAGTTGGTGCGCGAAGAAATGGATCACTTTAAACGTGTACATGATATCATCCTGAAACGTGATTACACTTTCGGCAAAGAACGTAAGGATAATTATGTGGGCGAGTTGTACAAGTTTTTAAAGCCGGGTGGCTCAAGGCAAACGCAGATGGTTGACCGTTTGCTGTTTTCGGCGATGATAGAAGCACGAAGTTGCGAGCGCTTTAAGGTATTATCTGAAAATATTAATGACGAAGAGCTGGCGAGCTTTTATCACGAGCTGATGATCAGCGAAGCCACACACTACACCATGTTTTTACGCCTGGCTAAAAAATACGCTGGTGATATTGATGTGGATACCCGATGGAAAGAGTTTCTGGCTTACGAAGCCCAGGTTGTACAAAACTACGGCAAAAGCGAAACCATACACGGTTAGGCGTAAAAAGCAAATAGCACCCTGAAATACATCAGGACGCTATTCACAATTAAAAATTCTTTCGGATTAAAACGGCAGATCGTCATCTTCACCTGGTGCAGCGCTCAGGTTAACCGGGGCGGCATATTCAGGCGAGGCAGCGGCAGCGCCACCTGCTAACACGTTTACTTTCCACAGTTGTAATGTGTTAAAGTAGGTCTTTTTACCGGTCTTATCGGTCCATGGACGGCCCTTCAGGTTAAAAAACACCTCCACATCTTCGCCAACTTTTACGTTATCCAACAGGGCGCACCTGTCTTGTATAGCTTCAAACTTTAAATACTCGGGGTATTGCGGGTTTTCTATATATTCAAGTATCAATTCTCTTTTTTTGAGCGTTTCGGTAACCTGCATAGTTGCCGAAACTTCGTGTACTTTGCCTTTGATCTCCATTGTTGTTAAAATTAAAATGTAAAGTTAAGCGATTGTAAATAAAATCGGCAGGTTTTAATCCGTAAATTCGCACAATATCATGCAAGTTTTCCACAACGACAGTAAGATCATTATCACCTGCAATAAAAGGTTGTCATCCTATCTGCGCCACGAGGTTGAAGCACTGGGTTTTAGCGTAAAAAGAGAATTCAGCACCGGCCTTGAACTACAAGGAACCGTTAACGATTGTATCCGCCTGAACCTTAACCTGCGCTGCGCAAGCCAGGTATTATACGCACTGCAAAGTTTTAAAGCTGCCGACCCCAAAGAGCTTTATGATAATCTGGTTAAGATTGAATGGGAGAAATTCATCGACTTTTCGGGCTATTTTTCGGTTACATCCAATGTGAATAATGAGCACATTCTTACCCCGCTCTTCGCCAACGTAAAAGTAAAGGACGCCATTGTTGACCGCATAAAAGAGGTTAAAGGCATCCGGCCGAACTCAGGTCCGGATCTGAACAAAACCGTTATCCATCTGTACTGGCAGGATGATAATGCCGAGGTGTTTTTAGATACTTCGGGCGAAACACTGGCAAAACACAGCTACCGCAAAATACCGGGCAAAGCGCCTATGCTGGAAGCCTTGGCAGCATCAACCATTATGGCTACCGGTTGGGATAAAAAATCGCCGTTTGTGAACCCCATGTGCGGCTCAGGTACTTTAGCCATCGAGGCTGCCTTACTGGCTACCGATAAAACACCGGGCTTTTTCAGGATGAATTATGCCTTTATGCATATTTTGGGTTACGATGAACAGGTGTTTTTTAATGAGCGCCGCCAGTTAAAAGATAAAGCCCTAAAACAATTGGATTTCAAGATCGTTGCTACTGATATTTCGGCCGACGCGGTTGACATTGCACAAAAAAACGCCAGGACGGCGGGTGTTGACCACCTGATTGATTTTGCGGTGTGCGATTTCGCCGAAACCGAGATACCGGAGCAAGCCGGCGTTATTATGTTTAATCCCGAGTATGGTGAGCGTTTAGGCACACATACCAAACTCGAGATCACCTACAAACGTATGGGCGATTTTATGAAGACCAATTGCAAGGGTTACAAGGGGTATATTTTTACCGGAAACCCTGATCTGGCTAAAAAAATCGGCTTAAAAGCCTCGCGCCGTGTTGAATTTTACAACGGTAAGCTGGACTGCCGCCTTTTGGAATACGAACTGTACGAAGGCAGCAAACGCGAACCTAAACCAGAAGAGTAAATGAAGAAAATATTTGTACTGTTTAGCGCCATCCTAATATCCGGTGCAACTATGGCGCAAAAAAAAGTTGTTCAGCAGCCAGCCGAGCAACCCCAGCAAAAAGAACTGCCGCAACCTTTTCAAGGTGGTAATGAAGCCTATATCCAGTTTTTTAAGGATAGTTTGCAGGTTACCCAGGCTATCATCAAAGCTAAAGCATCGGGCACGGCTGTTTTTAAATTTACCGCCGATGCCAAAGGCAATATCAGCAAAATTGTTGTTTATTATGCTGATGATTACCTGATAGCCGAACCGGCTATCGAAGCGCTGAAAAAAACCAATGGCAAATGGGTTATCCCGGATAAATTGAAGTTTTACGATTTTGTGATCCCTTTCACCATCAACTTCATCCCGTCAAACGCTAACCGGTTGCTTACGCAAAAGGCCATGTATGCCTTTTACGCCAACCGTAAGCCCATTACCGCTACCAATCAGGTGCCGTTAAACTCGGCTACTCTTTTACCTACAGTGGTAGTTAATTACGAACAATAATTTATGCCAATGGATAACATGCGGGTTATTGATGCAACGGCTGACTTTGTGCGCGCAACTTTGGCCGGCGCCGAAGCCGGGCACGATTGGTGGCATATTAACCGGGTTTGGAACAATGCCAAACTGATAGCCAACCACGAGCACGCGGATCTGTTTGTAGTTGAGTTGGCTGCCCTGCTACACGATATTGCCGATTCCAAATTTCATGGCGGCGATGAAGAAGTTGGCCCGCGCGTGGCCGGTGAGTTTTTAACCGGATTAGGTGTCGATAGCGCAGTTATTGAGCATGTGCAGAATATTATCCGCTATCTGTCATTTAAAGCTGGGTTTGATAAACCAGCGTTCCACTCAAACGAATTAGCTATTGTGCAGGATGCCGACCGGCTGGATGCTATCGGCGCTATCGGTATCGCCCGGGCATTTACCTATGGCGGTTACAAAAACCGCGAGATGTATAACCCGGATATCGCACCAAATTTGAACATGAGCAAGGAAGAGTATAAAAGCTCATCAGCCCCTACTATCAACCATTTTTACGAGAAGCTACTGCTGCTAAAGGATAAAATGAACACCCAAACAGGCAAAGCCATCGCCCAACAGCGCCATCAATTTATGGAACAATACCTGGAGCAGTTTTATATTGAATGGGATGGAATTGAGCGGGAGCAGAATCCGGAGAGACAATAGAAAAAGGATTAAAAACCTCCTATAGCCCATATTAGGTGCCCAAACATAAAGAAAAAGAAAATGATGTGGTTAAAAACAATATTTAACCAGCCAAGTGCATATTCTTTTACCTTATCGGGTAATATCCTGCGTTTAATTCGTCGTGTGGCTAATATTCCTATAAAATAAACAATTAATAGCTGGATCACCATTCCACACATTGTCGCAAAATTTTTGAACCTCATAAGATAAGGAATATGCAGAAATGGAAGGTGAATAATAAACGTAGTTATTAGTACCCCGGCTACGATTTTAAGCCAAAACTCCGTTTTTAAAATGCTTCGACCTAAACGCAGGTAGAGCAAAATATCTAAGGAGATAAACAATAAGAAATAGTAAATTTTTAGAAGTATATGCATTGATACGCAATGTACAATTCTTATTCGTTATAACACTCGTACTTGCATCCCTCAGAAGCTCTCTCACTATTGTTCGAGATGACAAAATTTATAAAGCCAGCAGCAATTACGCCGCTTTTCTCAACTGGATCAACCGCATCCAGTGCATTACCTTCATAACAGGGTAAACCGGATCGAACTCAAACCATTTCTTTGCAAAGTTGGGGCTGTTGGGATGTTTGTGGTGATTGTTCTGGAACAATTCGCCTAACATCAGAAAGTCGAACGGGGTAGTGTTTTTTGATTTGTCGTTGTTATCATAATTGGCGTAACCATATTTATGGCCGCACCAGTTAACGATAGCGCCGTGGATAGGCCCCATTAAAAAATGTATCGGCAATAATAAAAACATCCACCATTGAGTTGCGAAAGCTACATAGAACCAAACATATAACACGCCAAAGATTAAGCGCGAAGCGATGGTGGAACCGATACGATCGATCAGCGGCCACTCAGGGTAATTACCGGAAAAACGGGCCTCGGGTTCGCGGGTGCGGCGCAAGTGGTCTGAGTAAGTCAGCACCGTCGCCCACATCATCCTGAACACATCTTTAAAAAAATGCGGCGAATGTGGATCTCTCTCGGTATCGCTGTAAGCATGGTGCTCGCGGTGCATTATGGCATAGGCGCGCGGGTTTAAAAACGAGCTGCCCAGGCAGATATAATCCAGCAGATATAAAATACGTTCAAACACCTTGCTGGTGGTGAACATTTTATGTGAGGCGTATCTGTGCAGGAAAAAGGTTTGGAAGAATAACGACAAAAACCAGTGTGCCAGAAAGAATATAAGGATATACATGTATAAATTAACGGAAATGGAGCCTTTAAAGTTTTCGGCTGCAAAATTATTAATTTTACCTTAATACACGAATCTAAAATTGCCATTTTATCAAAAAATGAGCAAGATCACATTAATGTGCACGCATCACAGGCGTATTCGGCTCAATCCGCTTTAAATTAATGTTACTCACCGGCTTAACTACCAACGGTATTTTCTCAATTCGCGTTTCGCTGGTATCTAACCCAAAGGCTTTAGCCTCGCTTTGCGCCAGTTTTTTAATGGCGAAATAGCTGTTCAGTATAAAACTTTCGCTGGCGTTGAACAGGTTATTGTACGACAGGAATTTTTCCATGATCACGAACCTGAAATCGGCCGCCAGGCTGTATTTGCTCAACGATTTATACTTGCTGGTAATATCAATCTCATTCCGTTTCACCATATCCTCAACCACATGGCGGAACAATACATTCACCCTCGGCTGTACCCTGAAGCCTAAACGGAACTCAACCCTGATCACTTTACCCGGCTCAAGTTGCTCAACGCTGTATTCCTGGGTATAAGGCTCGTCGGTTCGCTCAATATGCACAAACCAGTAGGTGTCTGCCCGTTTGGGCATCCGGCTCATGATAGAATAGATAATCTTCTGTTCTATCTGCTTGCTGTTGTTGGCTTTGGTTAAATAGATCAGGTGCGTTGAATATTTCGGTACCGATTCGTCGGAACTCAGGGCATCCAGCATTGGTATCTGATCCTTCAGATCAATAAAATGCAGGAAACGGTTATTGATCTTACGAGCCCTGTACCAGATGTACATGGTGAATATCAACCCAAATTCAAACACCAGGAAGAACAACCGTTTAACTATCTTAACTGCATTGGCCACAAAGAAAGCCGACTCTACGCATACAAACACACAAAGTATAATGATTACCAACCACAGCGGCCAATGCTTAACATACCGCATAAAATATGACATTAAGATAGTGGTCATCAACATGGCGATGGTGATGGAGAAGCCGTAGGCGGCCGTCATATGCTCTGATGTGCGGAAATACAATGATACCGCGATACAACCTATACACAATATCCAGTTGATACTGGGGATATAGATCTGCCCGCGAATATTAGATGGATATTTAATGGTGATACGTGGCCAGAAATTCATGCTCACGGCCTCGCTAATGAGCGTGAATGAGCCGCTTATTAAAGCCTGGCTGGCAATAATAGTAGCCAAAGTGGCCAAAGCAACGGCTGGTATAAGGTACTGATGTGGTACGATCTCGAAAAAAGGATTTACTCCGTCAAAATTATAACCTTGTGGCCTGGTAAGTACCCATGCACCTTGTCCCAAATAATTAAGCATTAAAGTACTTTTAACAAATATCCAGCTTACCTGTATGTTTTTACGACCGCAGTGGCCAAGGTCTGAATAAAGGGCTTCAGCACCTGTGGTACATAAAAACACCGCGCCTAACAGCCAAAAACCATTAGGATGTTCCATTAATAGTTTGGCGCCGTAATACGGGTTCAACGCTTTTAAAACCCCCAGATCGCCGCCCAATTGTATTGCACCTAAAGCGCCGATCATCAAAAACCATAATGCCATAACAGGCCCGAATGCCGAGCCCACCACCTTGGTGCCAAATTGCTGAAAGAAGAATAACAGCAGCATAATGCTGATGACGATGATGAGCACCACCGCGTTACCCGGAACGATATCTTTAGCGAAAGCAGGCACCAGGTTCAATCCTTCGATAGCCGAGGTTACCGAGATAGGCGGCGTAATGATACCATCGGCCAATAAAGTGCCGGCACCTATAATAGCCGGTATGGCCAGCCATTTACCATAGCGCCTTACCAGTGCATAAAGCGAAAATATGCCACCCTCGCCGCGGTTATCAGCCTGCAGGGTGATCACGATGTACTTGAAAGTGGTTTGCAGGGTCAGCGTCCAGAAGATACAGGATATGGAACCTAAAACCAATGCGGCATCAACCTTACCGCCCTCGTGCAAAAGGGTTTGAAAAACGTATAAAGGCGAAGTACCGATATCGCCAAAAATTATTCCGAGTGTGATTACAAGGCCTGCAAAGGAGACTTTTTTTAGATGGGGGTTCATTAAGATTGTAGTATCAGGGGTATTAATTTAAATGCGCTGTCAGATCGGTTTTATCGAAATGATAATCGCTGTCGAACTGCTCTGTACCAATGGAATGCCACAGCCAAAGACAAAGCACTAATACACTGACTTTAAATTGTTTATAAATAAATAGGAAGTCGACAATAAAATAAAACCCTATCAGATTGATAAGAAACTTATCAGTTTGATAGGGTTAAAAATGTTTTATTATCAAATTAATCGCGGTCGCGGCTCAATTTGGAGAATAACAATGGGTTTTCGGTTAGTGCAGCCTGCTCTTTACGGTTCCGTACCACATGCAAAGCAAGGAAAAGCGCTTCGCGGAATGATGATTCGGATGCCTGATCTTTACCGGCTATATCGTAAGCAGTACCATGATCGGGCGAAGTGCGTACGATGTTTAAACCCGCGGTAAAGTTAACGCCGGTTTCAAAAGCGATCTGTTTAAACGGTATCAAACCCTGATCGTGGTACATTGCCAGCACAGCATCGAACTGCTTATATGAACCGTTGGCAAAAAAGCCATCCGCCGCGTACGGGCCCATCGCCAAAATGCCGGCAGCGCGCGCTTCTTCCAGGGCGGGTATAATGGTAGCTATCTCTTCGCCGCCAATAAGGCCGTTGTCGCCGGCATGCGGGTTAAGGCCAAGCACTGCAATTTTAGGTTTACGAATCCAAAAATCCTTTTTCAGGCTTTCGTTCATCAACTTCAGTTTCGACAGGATGCTCTCTTTAGTTACCTTTTGCGGGATATCGTTAACCGGTATATGACCGGTTACTACACCCACACGCAGGTCATCACTCACTAAAAACATCAGCGAATCCTGTGCACCTGCACGTTCCTGAAGATATTCGGTATGGCCGGCAAATTTAAAGGCATCGTTTTGGATGTTATGCTTATTGATAGGCGCGGTAACCAGGGCATCGATATGCCCGGCAACCACATCGTTAACGGCCCGCTCCAGCGATTTAAAGGCGTATGTACCACCTGTTTCGTTAGCCGATCCCAGTTCGATCTTTACGTCCTCATCCCAGCAGTTGATCATGTTGGCACGTTTGGGATTAGCCTGCGATGCCTCGTTGATTACATGAAACTGAAACTCGGGAACGCTTAACGCCTTGCGATGGAACGAAGCCACCTTGGTATGGCCGTAAACTATGGGGGTACAGTAATCCAATATGCGGCTATCGGCCAAAGTTTTAATAATTACCTCAAGGCCAATGCCGTTTACATCACCGATGCTGATACCTATCTTTATTTTATCGCTCATTATTATTTAATGGTTACATCGATGAAGATTGATTTCACCGATTAAATATTGGCATTTCAATTCGTTATGCGCCGAACGCCATGCGCCAAGCTCCACACAAATTTACAACCGATTTAGAACAAAGCACAAATATGACGTAATTTGCGTGAATATTAAATTTTATCGATGAGTATAGTTAAGGCAAAAAAACACCTGGGTCAGCATTTTTTAACCGATAAAAACATCGCGGGCAAAATTGTTGACAGCCTGAAACTTACCGGCCAGTACTGCCAGGTGCTGGAAGTTGGCCCTGGCATGGGTATTTTGTCGGACTTTTTGATCCAAAAAACCGAATATGAAACTTACCTCATCGATATTGATACCGAATCGTACCAGTTCCTTCAAAAAAAATATCCGCAGCTGGGTAGCCGTTTAATTAATGCTGACTTTTTGGAGATGGATTTTAAATCTGTATTTGCTGATAGATTCGCCATCATTGGCAATTTCCCATACAATATCTCGTCGCAGATACTTTTTAAAGTGCTGGATAACCGCCAGCAAGTGATAGAGGTGGTAGGCATGTTTCAGAAGGAGGTTGCCGAACGCTGTACAGCCAAACCGGGCAGTAAAGAGTATGGCATTCTGAGCGTATTTTTGCAGGCTTATTATAAGGTTGAATACTTGTTCACCGTAAAGGCAGGTGTGTTTAATCCGCCGCCAAAGGTACTTTCGGCAGTAATCCGGTTAACGAGAAATGAAACTGAACAGTTAGATTGCGATGAAAAACTGTTTTGGCAGGTAGTAAAAGCCGGATTTAACCAACGCCGCAAAACTTTGCGTAATGCCGTATCGGCAGTCATTCCTAAAGATCGCATCCCTGAGGATACGTTGCTAGATCTGCGTGCCGAACGATTGAGCGTGGCTGATTTTGTAAGGCTGACCAATATGGTGAGCGATAAACGCTAAAACTTAAAAATAACTTCTGTAAACTTAGGCGCTTTCAAGTTGCCTTTGCCTTGTGCTAAATCTGTAGGCATATTGCCCATTGCATGCCCATAAAAACGGGCAAAATACGTTTGATGCTTTTTAAAGGGGGTATCTGGCTTAAAGGTGATCAGGCTGCCGGTGATATTGTAAATACCAGGCTGCTCATTTTGATAATCTTTCATATCAGTATCGGCAGGCATGCGGTAAACAGATAAAATGCGTTGATAAGCTTCCGTAGTAAGCGAATCCTTCTTAAATTGCTGCAATATGGAGTAATCTATACCGCTCACACAAACCAGCTGCGAATCGCGGCTTAGTATGATATGAGTGACATCGCGTTCGCTTACATCAGTGGAATGACAGCTAATGCAGATCATTGCGAAAAAAACCAGCCATAACCGCCCGACATTTGAAAAGCTTTTTGCTAACATTGTTGTTTCAAATATACCGCGATGAAATTTATAATTGAAATTTTGCTGACAGGCCTGGCTATTTTAATAGCCTCGTACTTTATACCCGGCGTGCATGTTAACGGTTATTTTACCGCCGTGATAGCCGGTGTTTTATTGGCGGTGGTAAATGCCACCATCGGGTTGATCCTGCGTATCCTCACGTTCCCTTTTAATATTTTAACGCTTGGCTTGGTATCATTTATTATTGGCGTGTTTATGATATTATTGGTAAGCCACTTGTTGGATGGTTTTTATGTACATGGCTTTTTCAGTGCTGTACTTTTTGCTATTGTACTGGCCATTATCAAAATGATATTCCACGGGCTTGAGCGCGACCGTCGCTAATTACTTTTCGGCCAGCAGGTCATCATTCAGCTTTTCAAACTCGTTGATGAACTCGGCATAATAGTTACCCGTTCCGGGGCCGCTAAAACCTGTGTGTATTTTGCGCACATCGCCTTTTTTATCGATAATAATCGTAGTAGGGAAACCTATAAAATTAGCGAGCATAGGCAGGCTTTTTACCAGTTCTTTTTTATCGTTGGTATAACCGGTAATCAGCACCGGATAAGGAATGTTAAAACGTTTTTTCAGTTGATCGAGGCTCTTTTTCGAGCGGTTGAAGTCGGTACTGCGCTCATAAGCCAGGCCAATTATCTCCACCCCTTTCGGGTGATATTTTTTGTAGAAGTTGACCAGATAAGAAGTTTCGTCCATACAATTAGGGCACCACGACCCCATGATCTGCAGGATGACTACCTTATTTTTAAAGCGCGCATCACTTAAGGATACCTTTTTACCGTTCAGGTCGGTAAAGGTGAAGGCCATTTTAGTGTAACCGGGTTTTAACGCAGTAAGCGAGTAAGCATCAGGTAGTTTAGCGTTCTCATCTTTCTGTGCCCACCATTCGTCTTTACCCGACCAGCCTGAATAGAACTTACCGCCTGTTAAGATGCTGGTATTGTTATGGCTGATGGCTGCCGTAAATAAAAAGGCGTGCCCGCCATCAAAGCACGATAGATAGAGGCTATCATTGGTGGTTGTACCTTCAAGGTAGCGGTAATCGCCGGTAGTGGTTAAAAATGTACCTGTAACCTTATTGCCTGTTTGTTTAAACTCGGCAACGGTAGTATCGCCGCTGGCAAATATGGCGCTCCAGCGTCCCTCTACATTATAACCCGGTTTTGCTTCTTTAAAAAACCGGTAGTTACCCAATTCGGCAGTAAACGGAATTGCCACATCCGCTTGCGGTAAATGCCTTATCCAGTTGCCCCGTAATTTACCTTCTACCAGTTTAGCCTTAAATTCGGAATCGAACAAAGGCATGTGAATGAATACCGAATCGCCAAGTTGTTTAACATCAGGCACCTTAAAATGCTCGCTGCCGTTGATAATCCGGATACATTTTTTACCCAGCGTATCTTTAACCTCAAAAGTAAAGGGTACTTCTTTATCCGATGAGTTCTTAAGGCTGCCATGCCAGATGCCGTTTTGCAGTTTGGTTTGTGCAAAGGCAAATGGCGATGTGAGTATCATCGCAAGTAATATGAAGATCGATTTTTTCACAAAACCGGGTTTATAGTTTGTTTGAAATTTCGTCGAGTTTAGCCAGGAAGCGTTCGTTAAAATCCATTTGGCGCTCGTTAAATTTAGCTTGTTCTTCTGCTTGTTTATGCTGCCACTCAAACTCAGCAATTGAAACATCGGTTAGTTGTTGTAAGCGCTCATTGGTTTGTTCAATAAGCTTTGTATGGTGATCTAACAATTTGGTATGATGATCCAATATCTCGGCTTGCTGATCTTGCTTGCGCAACAGCTCAGAAATAACAACTAAAAGATCTTTATCTGTCATATCACAAATATAACGAATCAATATCTATTTCAGCACCTCGCGCGCTATCACTATCTTCTGTATTTCGGATGTGCCTTCGTATATCTGGGTGATTTTGGCATCGCGCATTAAACGCTCAACATGATACTCTTTTACAAAGCCGTAACCACCGTGTATCTGCACCGCTTCTATAGTGGTTTTCATGGCTACTTCGGATGCGAAAAGTTTGGCCATTGATGAGGCTTCGGCATACGGTTGTTGGTTATCTTTCAGCCAGGCGGCTTTTAAACATAATAAGCGCGCGGCTTCGATCTCTGTAGCCATGTCAGCCAGTTTAAATTGTATAGACTGATGATCGGCAATGGGTTTACCAAAGGTTTTACGTTCTTTACTGTAAGCCAGGGCCAATTCATAAGCGCCGGCGGCAATACCCAATGCCTGCGAAGCGATACCGATACGGCCGCCTTCCAGTGTTTTCATGGCGAAGGTAAAGCCAAAGCCATCTTCGCCTATGCGGTTCTCTTTAGGTACTTTTACATCACTGAACATGAGCGAATGCGTGTCGGACCCGCGGATGCCCAATTTATTTTCTTTCGGCCCAATGGTAAAGCCGGGCATACCTTTCTCAACGATAAAAACATTGATGCCTTTGCTCTTTTTCTCAGGATGTGTTTGCGCGATAACCAGGTAGGTTGATGCCGAATTACCATTGGTGATCCAGTTTTTAGTCCCGTTCAGCAGATAATGATCGCCCATATCCACAGCCGTGGTGTGCTGCGATGTAGCGTCGGAGCCTGCTTCAGGTTCAGAAAGGCAAAACGCGCCGAGCTTCTCGCCTTTAGCTAATGGCACTAAATATTTTTGTTTTTGCTCTTCGCTGGCATACTGCTCAAGGCCGTAGCATACCAGCGAGTTATTTACCGATACTACCACCGAGGCCGAAGCATCTATCTTCGAAAGCTCTTCCATCACCAGCACATAAGAAACGCTATCCATACCGCTGCCCCCGTACTTTGGATCAACCATCATGCCCAGGAAGCCCATTTCGCCCAGTTTTTTTACCTGCTCGGCCGGAAACTTCTGGTGTTCGTCGCGTTCAATAACTCCTGGCTTTAGCTCTGTTTGGGCAAAATCCCGCGCAGCCTGCCTGATCATCTGGTGCTCTTCTGATAGGTCGAAATACATAAATTTATAATAAGAGGTTGGTTAACTGCATCAAATATAATTATATGCATGCATAGTAAATAATTTTTAACAAAAAAAAGAGAGCTCTTTTGAAGCTCCCTTTCCCCTAATTAATTTAAACTATTGATTAAACCCAAAACAAAGAACACAAATCACTCAGCTTGGGTGTCTGAGAATTCAAAGAAAGTTTTCATTGGTAGATGTAAAGCTTTTCTGAATCATCACAGATATGTTCCGTGCTTTTCTTAGTAACAAAGGTATAGTGCGGGCACACTCAAAACAAATACGTATTCGTCAGTAATTTTAATCTGCTTCTAACATTTTGAACCGTTTCGTTGCCTTGGGGCTAAAGAAGAAGGTAATTTTTTCATAATTCGTTTACCAAAAAAGGGTTTATCAAAGCATTGTTACATTTATGAGGATTAAATTTTCTAATTTAGTGTTTCAACAAATCCAAGCCGCGCACTATGTTATTAACCGATTTTGAATATCTAAATACCTCCGAGATCGCTTTTAAGAAAAAGGTGGCATTGCAGATCAAGCGCCTCCGCAGACAAAATCAGGTTAGTCAGGAAAAGTTTTACAGCGAAACCAATATTAACATTGCCAGGCTCGAATCGGGCCGGGTAGATATCCGTTTAGACACCCTACGCAAAATATGTTACTATTTTGATGTGTCGCTATCGGGATTTTTTCAAGGCATATATTAATGGAGTTTATTAAAGCATTGGAAGCCTGGTGGCAGGGCCAAAGCTTGTTAGAGCTTATAGGGGTATTCACCGGTTTAATTTGCGTATGGCTGGCTGCAATCAACAACATCTGGAACTGGCCCTTCGCTATTATTTGCACTGCTATTTACGTTTATATTTTCGCTAAAACTGCCCTGTATGCCGATATGGGGCAAAACATTTACCTGCTGTGCATTAACATTTATGGCTGGTATTACTGGATAAAGAAACCAAAGGGCGAAGAAAAACGGCCCGTTCTGTTGATAACCAGGCAGCAAATTCTATGGTCGGTAATGGCGGTGGCATTGGTGACGCCGGCATTAGGCTTTACTTTGGTTAAGCTGGCGCCCATATTACATTATAAACCCGCTGCCTTCCCTTACCTGGATAGCTTTTGCACGGCGTGCAGCCTGGTGGGGCAGCTATTTTTGGCCCGAAAGGTATTAGAGAACTGGCTGATATGGATATTTGTAGACATTATTTATGTGGGCATTTATATTGTTAAAGATTTAAAACCTACGGCTTTTATGTTCGGAGTATACGTTATCATTGCGCTGTTTGGTTATCTTGATTGGCGCAAAGAGTATCACAGACAATTGCAAACTGCAAATGGATAATGGTATTGTTAAAATAGCGGTAGTAGGCGGCGAATCGACGGGGAAATCAACCATGTCGGCCTACCTGGCCAAGCATTATCAAACTGTTTGGGTGCCCGAGTATGCCCGCGAGTATTGCGAAAAATTAACCGAGCCACCCACCTGGCAGGATGAGATCAATATGTTTGAGGGGCAACTGGCGCTTGAAAACCGCTTACTGCCGCAGGCTAATAAAATACTTGTCTGCGATACTACTTTTATTACCGTAAAAATATGGAGCGATCACATGTTCGGCGGATCGCCGCAACGGGTGATTGATGAACTGAAACGCATCATTACGATTTTTACCTTCTTCTTAACATCGACATGCCCTGGCAGCACGACCCATTGCGCGATTTCCCGGACAAGCGCGAACATTTTATGCAGGTTTGGCATGATGAACTTAAAGCCCTTAACGCCGAATATGTAGTAATATCGGGCCTGGGGCAGGAAAGATACGACAATGCCGTACACGCTATCGATACTTTTTTAAATACTCTTCGCTAAATTTAAGCTTTCGTGCAACGTTTTTAAAAACGTAGTGTCATTTATACCGAAAGCTAAAAACAAAACTTGGAAGCCGTTTATGTAGACAAGCATTTTGACCTGGTGGTTGAATGCAAAAATGGGAACAAAAAGGCTCATTACGAATTGTACAAGCTATACTCGAAGGCGATGCTGAACACCGCTTTCAGGATAGTGGATAATTTGGATGAGGCCCAGGATGTATTGCAGGAGGCATTCCTGGATGCGTTTTCCCGTATAGGTGATTTCAGGCAGGAAACAACCTTTGGCTTATGGTTAAAACAAATTGTGGTACACCGGGCGATTAATCTGCTGCGTAAACGCAAAATGGACCTGGTTAGCATTGAGGATGAACAAATTGAAGATTTAGCTGATAATGATTTTTATGACGATGAGGACCTGCAATATAAAGTAGCCCAAATTAAAGAAGCCATTAGAGTGCTGCCCGAAGGTTACCGTGTGGTACTTTCGCTTTACTTACTGGAAGGATATGACCACGAAGAGATAGGGCAGGTTTTAAAGATCAACGAAAATACATCGCGTACACAATTTTTAAGAGCAAAAAGAAAACTAATTGAAATTTTGAAACAGAGAGGGATTACATCATGAGCAAGCGATTAGAAAATTTCATCAGAGATAATAAAAAGGAATTTGATGAATTGGAGCCGGATTTTAACTTATGGGATAAAATTGAAAAAGCATTACCGCCGGTACAGGCTACCACGCCCCCAAAGCGCGAAGCCAAAACCTTTACATTGGGTTTTGTATTACGTATGGCCGCCGTTGTTTTTGTGGTGATGACGATTGCCTTTGTTTTTTATGTAAAAAATGAAAAACCGGCAACCGTAAACCTGGCCGCCATTAACCCCGAATATGCCCAGCAACAAAAACACTACGCAAGTTTGGTTGCAAACAAACGCAGCGAGTTAAAAACTTTGGCCAAAACCGACCCTGAACTGTATAAAGAGTTTAGCGGCGAGATAGCCAAAATGGATTCGACCTATAAAAAACTGAATAATGATTTAGCTACAAGCCCTAACCAGGAAAGGGTTTTACGTGCAATGATCCGGAATTTGCAAATACAAACCGATGTGCTGAATCAGCAATTACAGGTAATAGAACAGTTTAATGAAATGAAAAAACAACAACAAAATGAAATCAAAAATATTTAAATCCCTATTAATTACTATAGTAATAGTAACTGGTTTGCATGGCGCCGGCATTGCCCAGCAAACCATGACAGCCGAACAGCAAAAAGATCTGGAAAACCGCATGAAACAAATGGAGCTAAAGCTACAGAACATGCAGGTAAAGATGGATAGTATGAAAAAGCGCGACAGCCTGCGATTAAAAGAAAGAGTGGTTGTAGGTTATGGATCAGCTTATGCCCCGGCAAGACCCCTTAAAATTAGCCCAAGGACTATGGTTGCACCGCGTGTTTCGGTAACACCGCCCGCAGTTGCTTTAAAACCTGTAACACCTATAACTTTAAATAAAAACTTTGCACAAGCATTCAATAAATCATTCAATTTAAATTTTGATGCCAGTGATAAAAAGCTGGAAGAAAGAGTGAAGAGCGGTGAGGTAAAAGAAGTAACCAAGGCATATAGCAAAAGCTACAACGTTGACCGCGATGATAAGCTGGTTCTTGATAACAAATTCGGTAAAATAACCGTGAACACCTGGAACAAAAACGAGTTTAAAGTTGAAGCACAGATACGGGCCGACGCTATGGAAACTGACGAAGCCCAAAAGCTATTGGATGGCGTAAAAATTGAGGATAATAAAGATGGTTCGACCGTATCGTTCGCAACAAAAATCGAAACAAATGATGGCAATAACTCGTGGGGCATGGGTACCACTAACGGCAAAGCGTTTGTACGCAAAGTATTCATTAACTATACTATCTACATGCCGTCGAAAAACCCGCTGCAGATAACCAATCGCTTCGGCGGGATCGAACTGCCCGACTTTGACGGTAAAGTAACTGTTAACAGCACTTATGGCAACTTTACTGCTAGGAAGCTTACCAATACCGCTAATGAAATAACTACACGCGGCGCAACTACCATCGAAAGTTTGAACGGAGGCCAGTTGAAGGTGCAATATGGCAGCCTTGACGTGGGCACCGCTGAGAACCTGAACGTTGATGCAAACGTTAGCGCCGTTAAGATCGGTAAGATTAAATCAGGAGCAACACTTAACGTAAGATACGGCCCCGGCATACAAATTAGCGATCTGGACAAAAGCGTGAAAAACCTGTCGGTTACCACCTACATTGCACCGCTTGAGGTAAACTTCAACAACAACCAAAACTTCGATTTTGATGTAACCGTGCGTAACAACAATTTTGATTATGGCAATCACGATGTAACGATAACCAGCCCGTCAGCCGAGGAAGGCCGCAGGTATAATCCGACCAAAAACTACAAAGGGCACCTGGGTAAGGGTAATGCGGATAAGCTGATCACTATCAAATCAGAATTCGCCCCGGTTAAATTCAACCTACAATAATTTACTCCACATATATATTAAAAGCTCCCGGCTAAATAGCTTAGGGAGCTTTAAACTTTTTTAGCTAATATGCGCTGTTAAACAAACGTGTATTTTACATGCTGCAAAAAGTAAACATTTTTTGGTTTCGCCGCGATTTAAGCCTGGAAGATAACGCCGGACTTTACTATGCTTTAAAAAGCAATCACCCCGTTTTACCATTGTTTATTTTTGATATCGCCATACTTGATCAACTGGAAGATAAGGATGATGCCCGCGTAACATTCATCTATCAAACTATAACCGGGTTAAGTACACAATTACGCAAACATCACTCAGATATACTAGTAAAACACGGCAACATTAATCACGCGTGGGATGAGGTATTAAAAGAATACGATGTTGCCGGAGTTTATATCAACCACGATTACGAGCCTTATGCCATAAAGCGTGACGAAGCCATAGCCGAAAAGCTCAAGCTTAAAAACATCGCATTCAATACATACAAGAACCAGGTAATATTTGAGCGGGATGAGGTGATTAAAGATGATGGTAAACCTTATACCGTTTTTACGCATTATAAACGCAGGTGGTACGAAAGGCTGAAACCTTTTTATCTGAAATCGTATCCCACGGAGAAATATCTGCATAGTTTATTTAAGACCGGGCCCATGCAAATGCCAACGCTAAAGCAGATGGGATTTACGGAAAGCGATGCCAAATTCCCCGATAAGGAATATCAATCGATCATAAAACACTACGCCGAAACGCGGGACTTTCCGGCAAATGATAATGGCACATCGCATATTGGCCTGCACCTGCGGTTTGGCACGGTAAGCATACGCCAATTGGTAAACGACGCTTATGAAGCCGAAGATAAAACCTGGCTCAATGAACTGATATGGCGGGAGTTTTATATGATGATCTTATATCACTTTCCGAAAACTGCTGATCATGCCTTCAAGCCGGAGTATGACAACATTATCTGGCGCAATAACGAACACGAGTTTGAGGCCTGGTGCGAGGGTAAAACAGGTTACCCGCTGGTAGATGCCGGCATGCGCGAATTGAATGCCACTGGTTATATGCATAACCGGGCGCGCATGGTAACAGCCAGTTTTTTAAGCAAACATTTATTGATTGACTGGCGCTGGGGCGAGCGTTACTTTGCGCGGAAGCTTTTGGATTATGACATGGCCAGCAATGTTGGCGGCTGGCAATGGGCGGCCGGAAGCGGAACTGACGCCGCGCCGTACTTTAGGGTATTTAATCCGGAGATACAGCTGAAAAAGTTTGACCCTGAACTGGAATACATAAAAAAATGGGTTCCGGAGTATGTTGATTTCAGCAATTATCCAAAACTCATTGTAGAACAAGCTTTTGCACGCGACAGGTGCCTAAAAGTATTTAAGAAAGCCCTGGCCGAAAGGGTTTAGTTGGTAACGTTTATTACGTTAATTTCGAAACGAAGGCAACTAAATGCGGGTATAGCCCCAGAAACGTTGTTGCCATACGCCAGGGCTGATGGTATCAATAGAGATATTTTTCCACCTGCAGTTGTTTTCATCAAGCCTTCGGCAAAACCCGGAACCAGATCATACAAGCCAAGCGAAACTGCAGCTGTACCATCTGTTGTATTTTGCTGATCGAATATTGTGCCGTTAAATAAGTAGCCGGTATAGTCAACCCCTACTGTTGACGCGATGGTAATACGATCAGTACCGGTACCTGCCTGTGAAATTTTATACCAAAGCCCCGATTGCGATCTGGTATATCCTGACAAACCATTAGCAGCCATATATTTCTGGATGCTGATATCATCGTAAACTTCCTGGTTGGTTTTATATTTCTTTAACAAAGTATCAACAACATGCGCGTTTGTACCAGGGTCGGTATATCTGGCGATCAAAGTATCAAGAACAGGCTTGTTAGTAGTTGGGTTAATGTAAAGATCGTTGTTAACCAGGCTTACCGTATAATCCAAACACTGGTTACCGTTGATGGCGATAGCACCTGAGAAATAGCCGTTTATACCAAATGCCAGGCGTGATGGCACCAGCATACGTACCACACCACCTTTCTTTTTTAATAAGTTTTTAATAGCTATTTGTACAGCTAAAGGTGTTATGTGGCCCACATAAGTATTGGTATGGTTGACAATGGTATCGGTAGTAGCGTAACTATTGTCGAATGTATGGTATGTGTATATGTACGATACGATATCCTGATAATTAACTACTGAGCCATTGCCTTGTGTAATAACCTTGTACCAAATACCGGTGGTGTCGCCACCCGTAGTATCCCGGCTAAAACCGGTGAGGCCGTTAGTTGAAATGTATTGCTGGATATTGTTTGCATCAAACTGTTTTATGGTTAAGTTATCCGAGCTTTTCCTGCACGATAACAATCCTAAAGCGATAAAACCTATGATGAAGTAAACTGATCTTTTCATTAAATATTTGTTTTGTTCCGGTGTTACCGGCTTTGCGCCTGACGGCAGTTTATTTTAATTAGTTATGTCGTATAATTTAATTGTAAAATCCAATATCGCATTGGCGGGTAAACCCAGTTGTGGCTGCGCATACGGCCCGTAAGCATACCCCGATGGCACAAACAAACGGATAACGCCCCCTTTTTTTATATGTGGGATACCAATCTGCCAACCTTGTATCGTACCGCCCAAAGCGTATGATGGATGAAAGTTATTGGTTTGGGCAAAATTAGTACCGCTACCCATAATCTTGCCAGTATAGCCAACTG
>Ga0157373_10000302_pt1 | contig 39962 bp, 44 predicted proteins | sample C65metaG_FD_113460 | JGI IMG/M metagenome (GOLD analysis project Ga0157373, IMG submission 113460) | Corn rhizosphere microbial communities from Kellogg Biological Station, Michigan, USA - C6-5 metaG | ecosystem: Host-associated > Plants > Roots > Rhizosphere > Soil | place: USA: Michigan... | reverse complement strand
GACCTCTGTTTCTTCCTGCAAAAGCTAGGCGTCAAAATTGACGGCATCGGCACCACCACCTTGCGCGTGCGCGGCGTGGCCAGCATCAAAAAGAACGTGGTGTACGCACCGGCCGAGGACCCGATCGAAGCGATGTTCTTTACCGCCGCGGCTGTGGCGACCAATTCGTCAATCACCATTCGCCGCGTGCCAATCGAGTTTATGTCGCTCGAACTCCTTAAGCTAGAAAAAATGGGACTGAAGGTTGACCGTACCGAACGCTACAAAGCCGCCAACGGCCACACCGATTTGGTGGACCTGACCATCCACAAACACAATGGCAGTCTGCGCGCGCTGTCCGACAAAATCTACAGCCGTCCCTTCCCTGGCCTGAACGCCGACAATTTGCCGTACTTCGTGCCGATCGCTGGCGTCGCCCGGGGCCGCACGCTCATCCACGACTGGATGTACGAAAACCGCGCCATCTACTACACCGAGATGACCAAAGTTGGCATGCAGGTCGAACTGGCCGACCCGCACCGCTTGTATATTCAGGGGCCAACCAAGTTCACTAAGGCCAATGTGGTGTGCCCGCCAGCGCTGCGCCCAGCCAGTTTGCTGCTGATCGGTATGCTTGGTGCGGAAGGCATCTCCACTTTGCGTAACGTGTACACCATCAACCGCGGGTACGAAGATCTAGCCGAACGGCTCAACTCGCTCGGCGCGTCCATCCAAGTTTTCCACGAACTATAGTCAGCCTATTACTTCTCGCTTCCTTCGCCACCCACGTGGAAGCCATTGTCGTTTTCGCCGCCAAAGCGCAAGTGGTCATTGCCGCCTTCGCCGCCAATAGCTATTACAGGACGGTCTGCGAGACTGAGTGCTCCCAATTCGGCGGCGATGGCCGCAAATTGTTGATTGATCTGTTCGGGTGTAAATGGTGTAAATTCTATTGTATTCATACCGCTTATGGTACACTGCCGTGTCAAAAACGTTGTTAAATTTTCCGCCGGATTAGCGTTTTTTGCCGCGACCGCGACACTTGCCACCATTGCCTCGTCTTTTGCCGCCGCGCGGGCCGATACCTAGACCGCCGAGCGCATGCACCGTTGCGCTGGACCGCCGGAATGCTGCTCGTCGAAATTCTGCTCTTTCGGGCGGAACGCGCCTTTCATACGCATTGACGAAGTTTTCATCGTCACGGAGACCCTCAAATTTTCTTTTTAAGACGTCTTCGTAGTAACAGCGCGCTTCTTCTTCGGCGGTGGCGCGGCGTCGGGTACCCTCTGGGAGTGGGCGGCAATACCCCTTGATCCCACGCTTCGGCGCTTCTGGCCAGTTCGCCGGTTGTCGTTTGCGAGGTGACACGCCGGCGCGGTGCAGCTCCTTTTGCCGACGCAATAGCAGGGTGATAAGCGGATTTTGGCCTGGCGACTGCTGCAGCAGCTCGTTGTACTGCGACGCGACACTGCCGCCAACTCGTTCGCGCACAACATCATCGGGCACCATGGAGTCAAACGCAATGGCGATGAATAGCGCTCGTAGCTTGGCAAACGCATCTTGCGAGTGCATATCTGCGAACGACCTCTCTGTCGCATTACCAGGAATGATGTCGAACGAGGCACACGAAACCAGTTGGCCGTCATCAAATAACCGGAGGCGTAGCGCTGCCACCTCGCCACTCAGATTCATGAGGGTTTGTGCATCATTCGACAGATCGGCGGCATGCTCGTAGAGGACGGACGTGCGATCAGGCCGGATAGCTAACAGCAAAAAATCTGCTATCGCGCCATCCTGACAGACCTCCATATTCTTCTCCAGCGGAGGCATGATGGCGACATCCCACGGCAACGCTACCGATTGGCCAGGTACAATCAATGACGAAATGGGATATTCTTTCAGGAGATGCAACCGCTCGATAACTTCGGCGGCGTTGCCATCCAAAGCCGTCCGCTGTTCGGGTGGCAACGGACGGTTGTAGGCGTGGGGCACCCAGCCACGCACCGTCTTGCCTTTGGGTACCGGGAATAGATTGCCTTCGGTTATGCATAGCCAGACGTCTTTTCGTTCTTTTCGCCAAATTTCTAGGCCATTCACGACATGGCGTAGTGTGGGCATATCTTCCGCATCAGCCACCCCTGTATATATACGATCAAATAGGTTAACAATAGGGTCTGCTGTCGCGTCAAAATCAGCCATACTAAGGCGTTGAATCAAGTCCCGATAAAAAGCTTTGGAAAAGTGGAAAATGCGCTCTTCTCTGGCGTCGTCGTCTTTTGCCGGAGGCAACGCCTTGTCAATAAAGTACGAATACTTGTACGTCACCTGGACCACGTCAACCCAATCAGGTCCATCGACGCCGTGCAAAAACAAATCCACCAGCGCTCCGGCGTACAATGGCGCTTTAAATATGTCCTGCTTCCCGGTTATGGCTTCGCGAAATAGTCCACGCGCTTGCGACCCTGGCTCGCTTTGCTGGTCGATGTTGCTTTCGATCTGGAGGGTAGTAGCAAATAGATCGTATGACAAGGGGTCGCTTGGCTTGACGTCATGCGCTTCATGGTTGCGGAGTGCATGGGCCTTCACGCGCAGCGCTCGCGCACGGGATATGCTGGTGTTTTCTTCGGGCAAGGCGCCTAGTAGTTCATACGAGCCTGGGGGTACAAAAATTCCACTGGGCGGTCGCTTTTCCATGCCTAACCTCTTATGTGCAAGCAATTATACAAGAGGTTACAGCGTTTGCCAGGGTTGACTACGAAAATTGCACGGCTTGGCCAGCACGCTCTGGCGACACCCAGGTGGCGTTGTGGTCACTGCGCCGCAACAGCTGGCGCGGGTGTGCCAGGCAGCGTACCAGCGACACGATCTGGATCAAATCCATGATGTAGAACGTAAAGTACAGGAACGGCGCATAAGCGCTCATGCCCAGTTTGTGGCGCCAAGTGCTGTGTTCATCTGGGAAAATGGTCCACAGCGTGTACAGCGTCAGCATAATGTAGGCACCGACGAACATGCTGATGGTGTGCAGCACGATGCTCCAAGCAATCACATACACTAAGATAAACGGTTGCAAGAGCAGCAAAAATTCGCTGATCACAGCCATGGGGATGCGATACCAGGTCAGGCTGCGGGTGTACAGATTGCCGGTTTTGCCGGTCAGGTGCACGTGTTGCAACAGGTTTTGCAGGCCGCCCATTTTCCAGCGGTAGCGTTGTTTGAGCAGCGCGCGGAAACCGTGCGCACCTTCGGTCATGGCCACAACATCTGAGGCATATAGCAGGCGGTTGGCACGGTTGCCTTGTGCCATGATTTTCATGCTCAGACCGATGTCTTCGGTGGTGGTATCAGTGTCGTAGTAGCCGACCTGGCGCAGCACGTCGCGGCGGTAGGTACTGGCCACACCGCCGACGATAAATTCACAGTTGGTCATGGTGTAGAACTTCTTTGACCGGTAGCCGATGAGGTGTTCGAAGCGCTGCAATACACCCAAAATAGTGCGTTTTTCCAACAAACGCACGTTAGCGGCCACGCCGACCACTGACGGATCGTCAAAATAATCCACCGCGTTTTTGACCGCATCGCGGCGCAGCACGCAGTCGGCGTCCAGGCTCATAACTAGTTCGCCAGCAGCGTGGTGTTTAATGCAATAGTTCATGCCGCCCGCTTTGCCAGCCTGGTGGCGACGGTTCACCAACCGTAAGTTGAGGTGCGGGTAGCGCCGTTGGTAGGCGCGCACAATTCGCGCCGTGCCATCGCGGCTGCGGTCGTTATGCACAATAATCTGAACTTTGCGGTAAGTGTTGCGACGGATGGAATCCAGGCAGCGTTCGATGACCAGCTCTTCGTTGTGGGCGGGCACGATAATCGTGATAAGCGGGCGTAAACCGCGTTTGCGTTTGGCCGTAGCCTTTGCAGCGCGGCGGCGCAATTGCCACATATCGTACAGATTGGCACCGGCAATGTACATGCCGACGTGCGCCATATTTATAATGCCGATCAAAATAAACAGGTAAAACAGAATGCGGGTCATATTAGTTTACACTTTCGAGGTCGAACGTGAACAGCTGGCGGTTTTGGAACCACAGGCCGGAGCACGTTTGGATAGTCAGAATGGGCGGTCCTTGGTAATGAAATAGCGTGTCGTCGTTGGGGTTGGTTTCGTACGCCGACACGAATCTGTAGGTGAAGGTCAGGCCGTTGTCGGTCTTGACCACGGCTTCGTCACCTGGTTTGATGCGGTTGAGCGTATGCAGCACACCCACGCGGTTGTGGCCGTAAATGAAGGTATTGCCTTCGGTGTTATTGGCCAGCGGCGTGACCGTGGCGTACTGTGCTTTGTCTTTGGTCAGCGTCCAGGTCTGCGATTTGGCGTTGTACACGCCGTCGATTACAGACAGGTCAACGCCAACAGACACGATGGTCAAATGCACCGGCTTGCCGCTTTTGGCCACAACCGGTTTGTCAGCGGGCGCACCAGGATGAACCACGGCCGTAAACGGCTGCTTGAGCACCGTACCAGCGTGTTTGCTCCGCCAATACTGCATGAACGGACCGTACGACATCGCCGCGCCCGCGATCAAAAACAAAAAGCCTGCGGTCAGTAATACGTGGCTCTTTTTCATGCTCACTTTTACTCCCACAGGCCTTTTAGTTGTAAGCCTAAGGTATGCTTAGGCTTTGTGTGCCTTCTTCTTAGCAACCATAAATGCTACCGTAGTAACAATGATTGCTGCGCCGGCAACTAAGGTAACCAGCCCTGCGGCCGTCATCAGCCAGCTGTCACCCGTGTTTGGTAAAACTCCACCTGCAACATGTTGTACACCTTGTACGTACATGATCACTCCTTCTTTAAATACCTACGCGTCCTGGAAACAGTCTCTCTGTTTGAAGGGCAACTGTCCACAATTATACACTTTTTTGACTTTTTGTAAAGTATATCGTAATAAAGCTTGTGCTTGCCGGGTTTGTGGTATGATTATCAAATGATAAAGGCATTTCTGTTTGACTACGATGGCGTAATTACAAAGGGAGTTCCCGATGGCACGTTGGCCGGCCGCCTGGCCAAAAACTTGGATGTATCGGCAGAAACGGCCTCTGAATGGATCGCAGCTATCTGGACTCAACTTTTGACAGGCAAAATGTCCGAGGATGAGGCGTTCCACTTTTTTGAACAAAAGTACGGCAAACCCATCCGCGCAGACCACCGCGATGTCTGGTTTAAATGGACCGACCTCGCGCCCTTGCCAGTTATGACCGATCTGTTACAACGTCTTAAGGCTAGCGGCTACACCTTGGGCGTGCTTTCCAATGCAACTGCCAGCACCAAAAACGAAATCCGCCAACACGGCGGCTATGACGGATTTGATTTCGTCATCATATCGAGCGAAGTTGGCAGCAAAAAACCTGACGCAGCGATATTCGAGATCGCACTGCAACACTTGCCGGGTATACGTCCAGACCAAATCATTTTTCTGGATGACCGCGAGCCAGCGATAACCACCGCGTCGAAGCTCGGTCTGCAAACAATCCTCGTCAAAGATCACGCTAGGGCAATTGCTGAGATCGAAAAGCTTATCGATAAAGAATAGGGCCAAATCTGCTCAACCCCTTTATATGGATTAGGTCAAGAACCTGGACTGATTGAATCAATGGGATCGGTAATCCCGCGGAGACAAATACTCCGGTTCCACGGTAAATCGGCGTTGCTTGTCGGGCGAGGCGGCGTATACTAAGTAGATTAGAGGAGTGGCTTATGACCCGTATTTTTCCCGTCCACAACTTTTTTCGGAGACTGCTAACGCGCTGGCGACACCTGCCGGCGCGTTATGTTTGGGCTAGTTTGGCGCTTAGCATGGTGCTGCTGGGCGCGATTATCAGTACTGTTTTGCTGTGGCCAACGCACCCCAGCCAGGCGGACATTAGTAACGCGCAGGCCAGTAAAAACGTGTCCGGCAGCGCCGATTTATTATGGAATAATCGCATGGATTTGCCAGGCAGCACAGCCACCGCCGATGGCCTGCGCATCAACCCGGTACCCTTCGCCATCGTCAACCAGGACGGCACGCCAGGGCAAACCAATCCGCCGGTCAATTTGTACGGCGCGCATTTGCAGGCACAGGGCGACTTCGCGGTCAGCGCCAGCCTGCGCGAGTTGCAGCTCCAGGGCAGCACCGCCAGCATCAGCCTATACGGCCAGGTGCCGATTATCGCGGACGAATTCCGCTACGAACGTGCTAGTTTACACCTTACCTTTGACGGCGCAACGTTGCATGTGCAGACGCGGCAGGATGCCACGCAGACCACCGCAACCAAAGACTTTCCGCTCAAATACGCCGATGACAGTTACGATGTGACAATTACGCGACAGGATGGGCTCATTACATTTACGGTTAACGGAATCGAGGTCGGTAGCATTCCCGAAAATAAACTGTTCGACAGTGGCCAAGTATGGTTTGGCGCCTCGGCCACCAACAACAGCTGGCTGCTGACCAGCCTGCATGCCCAGCAAGTCGGCGACACGCCGCTGCGATTGGTAAACGCCGCAACGTTGAAGGTGCCGCAGACCGATACGCAGGCACTCAATACGCTGGCACAGGCCAAACGCCCCGGTTTTACCATCGGCGCAGCCATGGCGCTCGGGCCGATGGTGTCTGACCCGGAGTACGCACAGGTGGCGTTGGGTGGCAACTTCGGCCAGATGACCACCGAAAACGCGCTCAAATGGCAGTTCGTGCATCCCGCTCCAGATATGTATGACTTCCGCGAAGCCGACGCACTGGTAGCGCTGGCTCAGCGGCACAACATGACCGTGCACGGTCACACACTGGTGTTTGGCGAAGCGAATCCGGCCTGGGTTCAAGCCTTGCCGACCACCACAGCCGCCGATAAACAGCACGTCCAGCAGGTTATGACCGATCACATCAACACCGTCGTCGGGCACTTCAAGGGCAAAATCGCCACCTGGGACGTCGTCAACGAACCGCTCGCCGACGACGACTTTGACCCCAGTAATGGGCAAATCTACCGCAACCACATCTGGTACAAAGCCATGGGCGAGGACTACATCGCCACCGCGTTCCAGGCCGCACACCAGGCTGATCCGCAGGCCAAACTGTTCATGAACGAATTTGGCCTGGAAGAAGATGGTGACCGCTGGGACACGTTCCTGGCGCTTGTCACCAAACTCAAACAACAGGGCGTGCCGATCGACGGCGTCGGATTCCAAGCACATGTGTATGAGGCGGGCGACAAAATCGACACGATAGTGCTCAAACGCCACATCGAGCAGCTCAAACAGATCGGTCTCGTTGCGCGCGTTTCCGAAATGGACGTCTACGACGATGACGGCCAAGCCGTGCAAGCTACGCAATATGCCGACGTTGTCAACGTGTGCATTAACGAGCCAAACTGTATTTCGTTTACGACCTGGGGCGTGTCTGACCGCTACGATATGTGGCGCGACAGCAACACCAGCCCGCCGCAGTACGGCGCTGACTTTTTGTGGGATCAAGATATGAAACCAACACCGGCGGTGGACGCGGTGCGGCATATTTTGAGCCCATAAGCACGTATCGGGGGGTGGGATGCCTCTGTCCCACTCTGCAGATCGTGACCGCCCAGTGCAGTCCCGGTAGGGACGGAACGTGGTCTGCAGAGTGGGACAGAGGCATCCCACCCCATAAAAACTTGCAATTCGACCGATATAGTGGTATATATACTTTTCAGATAAACGTATCCGTCACCGTACCAGCGACCGATACCAGGGAGACAGGAGTTACCCATGCGTACAACATTTATTAAACGTTCTTTGCACCTCGCAGTGCTTGCGCTGCCAATCTGTGCACTTATGTGTGCCGTGCCAATGAAGGCTATGGCCGCCGTCAAAAATGCCGCGCCAGCCACTAAGGTGTCCTTCACCTTCGACGATGGCCTGACCAGCGCCTACAGCCAAGCCGCGCCAACGCTCGCCAAATACGGCATTGCCGGTACTAGCTACGTCATCACCGGTTGCGTGGGCATGACCACCGCACCAAATACATGCCACGCCAACACCGCCGACACCTACATGGACTGGAACCAGATCGCCGCCCTGCAGAACACGTACGGCTGGGAAATCGGTTCGCACACCGTTACCCACCCCTACTTGGCCAGCAAAGATGCCACTGACGGCCAGCCCAACCTGCTGACCCCTGCCCAGGTTCACACCGAAATCACTCAGAGCAAGGCCGACCTGGCCGCTCACGGCTACAACGCCACCGACTTCGCCACTCCCTACGGTGACTACAACAACGCCGTACTGGCCGAGATCGCTAAGTCGTACAACACGCACCGCGGTTTTGCCGACCAGAACAGCAACACTTGGGGCTACAACGACCTGCTGCTGAACGATTTCCAAGTCCAAGCCGGCGTCACCGTTGCCGCAGTCGAAAACCGCATCAACCAGGCCATTACCAACAAAGAATGGCTGGTGCTTACTTTCCACGACATCAAAACCAAAGCCAGCACCAACCCTGATGACTACCAGTACAACACCGCTGACCTGGCGACCATCGCCGCCTATGTAAAGTCCAAAAGCCTGCCGACGCCACTCATTCGCGACGGCGCTGTTACCAGCGACGTGAACGCCATGCCCAACGGCAGCCTGGCCGATGGCGTAAGCGACGGCTGGACAACCAACAACTCGGTTAACGTCAAGGCGGACGCTGGCAACAACGGCAGCTTCCCAGAATCCACAAACTCGATTTCCATGACCGCGAGTCCGACGAGCACGGTCACGCTAGAGTCGCCCAAACTTGCGGTGGACAGCACCCAAAAGTACATGTTCAAAAGCTTTTTGAATGTCGTGAGCCACACCGGCACCGGTGGTGAAATCGGTTACTACATCGACGAATACGACGCCAATGGGAACTGGATTAGCGGACAGTGGAAGAAAGCCGAGCCCTCGAGCTTTGTCGAAGACATCAACTTCCAGTACCAGCCAACGTCAGCCAACGTCAAACAAGCCAGTTTGCAGGTGTACGTCACCGCCAACTCGGGCATCCAGGCATATGTGGATAACTTCCAAATGTTTAGCCTGACAGGTACGACTACGCCAGCACCGACACCGGTACCCACTACCGACGTCATGACCAACGGCACGTTTGACAGTGGTATCACGAGCGGTTGGACCACCGACAATGCCAGCGCCTTTACGGCTGACAACAGCAACCACGGCAGCAGTGCTAACCCGGTTAACTCTATTAAATTGACTGCTGGCGCGGCCGATGCACATCTGTTCTCGCCACGCATTGCAGTCAAGAGCGGCACCAACTACACACTCAAGGCTTACGCTAACGTGGCGACACGCACTGCCGGCGAATTGGGCTTCTACGTTGACGAGTACAACGCGGCTGGCGCATGGATCAGCGGCAAGTACGTCCAGGGCACGAGTCTGGCCGGCACGCAAGATTTGAGCTTCGCTTACACGCCATCATCGGCCAACGTAGTCAAGGCTGCACTGCAGGTTATCCTGCCAGCCAATTCTGGCATCACCGGCTACCTGGACAATGTGCAGTGGCTGGCCCCAACCAGCTCAGTCGTGACGCAGCCTGCGCCAACCAATCTGGTCACCAACGGCACGTTCGACAGCGGCATTACCAGCGGCTGGACCACGGACAACGCTACCAACGTGACCGCTGACGCCAGCAACAACGGCAGCCCGGAAAACCAGCTTAATTCTGTTAAATTTGTGGGCAGCACTGTCAACGAACACCTGTTCTCACCCCAAGTTGCAGTTGACTCGACCAAGTCGTACAGCCTGACCACCTACGTCAACCTCAAACAGATTACTGGCGGTGAACTCGGCTTCTACATCAACGAATACGACGCCAACGGGAACTGGATTAGCGGCCAGTGGAAGGGTGCGGTCAACAGCGTGAGCGCACGCGACATAGCCTTCAGCTACACGCCATCGTCGGCCAACGTCAAAAAGGCCAGCCTGCAGGTGTACGTCACTAGTAACTCAGGCATGACCGCCTACATCGACAACGTCCGCTGGTTCCAGAACTAGCTAGCACGACCGCCGCCAATAAAAATGGTCCCAGTATCGCTGGGGCCATTTGGTGTCTCGTTAGCGTATGGATGACCCATTGGTCTGTCGTGCCGCGCGTTTGCGGCACTCCGTCCGGAGTCCGAAGCTGGCCACCCCTGAGGCAGTATTTACAAAAACACACTTTTATGATAGAATTATATTTGAATCTAGGTGTTGGCAGGAGACATGTTTCATAACGCTGTATTACTGTGGATTATTACGCTGATCGGGCTGTTGAACTTTGTGCACATCAGCCTGTATATTGCCGCAGCTAATCTGTACGATATTAAGCAGTTGCGTCGTAAACGTGCAGCCAAACAGCGGTCGGACGGCCAGCCGTTCGAACCCAAAGTCACGGTGTTAATTCCCGCCCACAACGAACAACTGGGCATCATCCGCTGCTTGGAAACGGTCAGTCGCAGCACCTACCGCAATCTGTCGATCGTCGTTATTGATGACGCGTCCGGCGACAGCACCTCCAAACTGGTGCGACAATTCATCGCTAACCATTCCAAACGCGCGACATCGAGACTAGTTGAACGTGATGGCAAATACATGCGAGAATATTTTCGTCCATCCGACGGCGTGCCGCCGATTTGCTTGCTCACGCGCCCGGTTAACAGTGGTAAGGCCGCCGGGTTGAATTACGCGCTCAAACACGCCGTTACCGATGGGCTGACAATGACGCTGGACGCCGATTCGGCGCTTGACCGGCACGCTATTGAGCACGCCGTGCAGTACTTTCGGGACCCGCAAGTCGTTGGTGTGGCCGCCAACGTCAAGGTGATGCAGCAACACACTGTGTTGGGCATGCTGCAGAAGTTTGAGCACATGATCGGCTACCGGTCAAAGAAGTTCTACACCATGACCAACTGTGAATTTGTGGTTGGCGGCGTGGCTAGCACCTACCGCTACGAGGTGCTCAAAGAATACGGTTTTTACGACACCGACACGGCGACCGAAGACATCGCGCTCAGCATGAAGATCGCCGCACACGGCAATCGCGAACGCCGCATTGTATACGCTTCAGACGTCGTAGCCAGCACCGAAGGCGTGCAGACGTTCCGCGCGCTGCTTAAACAACGCTACCGGTGGAAGCTTGGCACGCTACAAGTACTGTTCAGGTACCGCCGTCTACTGGGCAGCACGGACAAAAAGTACAGCCGCAGCCTAACCCTGTACCGCATGCCGATGGCGTTTTTGAGCGAACTGCTGCTGGCGCTGCAACCCCTGATTCTGAGCTACGTTATCTTCCTGTCCATCAGTCACCACACGACCGGCATGCTGCTGGGCGGCTACCTGACGATCACCGCGTATGTGCTGTGGTCCTTGTGGCCGGACGAGCATCATTCGCGGCGCGACAAACTACTGCTGAGCGCATATGCACCCCTGATGTACTTCATTTTCTTTATTATGGATGTAGTGCAGATTGTGGCGATTTTCCGCTGCTTGGCCAACTTCAGACGATTTACGCGGCTGACTGGCCAGCACGTCACATGGATCTCGCCGGAACGCGCGGGCAGCGCGGCAGCATAGTATAGCCCTCCTCTGTTAATTCTGGTATAATGAGCGCGGCGCGCGGGTGTCGTATAGCGGCTAATATGCCAGCCTTCCAAGCTGGAGACGGGGGTTCGATTCTCCCCACCCGCACCAAACATGAGACAAACCTGCGGTTTTTCTCATCGGACCTTGCGAAATAAATTCGCATTCGCTTGCAGCGAACCGGTCCTGTTCTTTTCCTTACATAAGGCCCAGCCCCGGTAGCTCAGTTGGATAGAGCAAGAGACTTCTAAGCTCAAGGTCGGGGGTTCAAATCCCTCCCGGGGCGCCACAATTATCACGACCAAAACCGCAGATAGTTCATGCCTGCGGTTTTTATTTTTTATATGCATCGGGGAGAGCTTTGAGGCAGCTGGCGCAGCTTTGCATCTGTGCTGGACCGCCTCATCGGAAACCAAGGCACTTGAGTGCGCGGTCGAACGCCGATCGAGATGGTATTAGACCCTCTGTGCCTCGCTGGGCAAGCACATAGTAACCGTCCGTCATGCGGTCCCTGGTCTGCCGGTCGTCCTCGCCGCCAGGGTACTGCGCCCTAAGGCGCGGAAACACGTCTTCGTCGGTGTTAAAAACGACCGTACGCCGCATAAAGCCCGCGTTTTTGAGACTGGCTTGCAGGGTCAGGAATCTAGCCCCCAATGCCCCCTCAGCCCCGAAATGATTATGGTAGCCCATCAACGACGTTTCGCGGATGACCAGCACACCGCTGGGGTCGAGTACTCGCGCTTGTTCGTTAATGATGCGCTCCACGCTACGTGGGTGCATGCGGGTATCTATGAGCACGTCGCGCATAAAAATTTCGCGGATTTTTTGGCGCGCAGGCTGGTGTGCCGCGTCCGGAAAGTCCAGGCTTTGAGCGTCACCAACCATGAGCCTTGCCACATCGGTGCCAAGATTTGCCACGCTTATTTCAGCCTGTCGTCGTTCTAAGTCACTTATGTGGTGACCAGTTTCCAGCAAGCCGGTCGGCCAAAAGTATTCACTTATGCCACCGTCAATGCCGAGGTAACGTACCTCGCCACCAAACCGCCGGCTACTACCCGCAATATATGGCGAGGCACCATGGCCCACCTCAAGATACACTCCAGGATTAGGGTCTGGTGCAAGCACTTGCTCGAACATTTCGCTGCGAGCTTCCGGAGTCACCGTGCCGGGTAGCAGCCGTCCACGCGCTTCTTGGCGTTGCAGGTACACGCTATGTTCAAGGTCACTTGCAAATGAATCGAATGTCCGTGGCATGATCCCCCGGCTTGAGAATTATGAATGCGTCCGCTCACCACCCGCTGACTAGGGAATTATACCGTAAGATGCTGTAGATCCGGAACAGACACTTCAGTCCCGATAGGCTTGCCGATAGCTGCCTGAACGGGCTCAGCCGGGTCGAAGCCTAGCAGCAATTCAACGGTTTGCGTGGTAGCCACAGCACCCGCACCCACCCCGATGCCGTCAGGGTGTGTCTTGTGCGTTTCGCCTTCAGCGGCATCGGCGCCGTAACCCGCTTCCTTCTGCGCCAACCAACGGTCTGCGACAAGTTGCCCGCGCGACAGAACTTCAGCTAGTGTGCCAACAGATTGGCCGGTGACGATGTTAACCATTGGCGTGGTGAGGCTCCACTTAGTAGCGCTTACATCGCCGAGGGGATGCTTTGATGATTGAGGCTTACGAGATTCCATTCAAAGACCTTTCCAAATGTTTTTACAAAATAAAAACTCCCTGCCCAGGAAAATGCGGAGAGTTGGCATGCAGCAAATAGACCTGCTGCTCGTCGGTTATAAGTATATCAACGTTAGTTATGGATAGCAAAGACTTCGTGCACATTTGTTGCGCTAGGGGTGGATTATTGACGCAAAAAATGGTACAGTACTCTGGTATTGCAACGCATTACGACGTTGGCGGATGTAGCTCAGCTGGTTAGAGCGCTGGATTGTGGCTCCGGAGGCCGTGGGTTCAAATCCCATCATTCGCCCCAGCATTATATGAAAGACTCTTGTTATGGGAGTCTTTTTGTTTGACGTAATCCGGGAGGCCGATCGTGCCTTGCCGCATTCTTTTACTTCTTTGATCAGACATGGTACTGTTACGGCATGAAACAGATCCGCTGGGAAGACTTTGACGCGGTCGCCTTTGATGTCGAGGGCACACTTGCCGACACCATCCCCACCCACCATGCTGCACGTTTGCAAGCGTTTGGCGAACATGGCTACGGCCACATTACCCAGGCACAGCACGAATTAGGCCCCACGTACGGCTCGTCGACCGCCGATATTATCGGTGGGATTCTGCATGCCACCGGGCATATCCAGAAAGACGGGCCGTTCCGTGACCATCCTGCGGTGCAGCAAGTTATCGGCACCAAACTCCGTTTATTCGAGGAAAAAGCGGGCGAAGGTTTTGGCGAAATGCCAGGTGCCATAGACTTTGTGCATCGCATTGCGACCAAATTTACTGGACACATGGCCCTAGTCACAAGCTCACCGGAACGTTTTGTGTTGCCGTTTTTGGACCGCTACCAGATCGCCTCTTACTTTTCGGAAAATCTTATTATCAGTGAAGATACAGTCAACCAACTCGGGCTTGAGGGCAAGCCGGCGCCCGACCCCTACCAACTTGCCATGCAACGGTTGCACAGCGAACGTTTGCTGGTGTTTGAGGACACTGTCTCTGGAGTCGCCTCAGCCAAGGCCGCTGGCGCAACCGTTATTGCCCTCGCTTTTGAGCCGAACAACGCCCGGCTTTTGGCGTCCGGTGACTTGCCATATCCTCCCGACGCGTTGGTGCATAGTTATGCCGCGGCACAGACGCTGCTGGGGCTTTAGGTTTTAAGCACGCACACGTCGCAGCTATACTCCCACGAAGCTACTTTTTGTGCCCGTGAAAGGCCAGCCACAACCAACCGGCGATAGCAGCGAGCACGATAATCACGGCCAGGATCTGCTGCCAGCGCGGTTCAGGAATGTCCGTTTGGAACTGTGGCTTTTGCTTTTGATCTTTGGCGCTCATTTTTTTGGGGCGATTTTAACAGCGGTGCCATACGCCGCCACTTCGTTCATGGTCGTGCCGATGCTCCCGGTGTCAAAGCGCATAGCGATAACAGCATTGGCACCTTTTTCCGCAGCAGCCTGCTTCATGCGCTCAGTCGCCTGGATACGGCTGTCGGTGAGGAGCTTGGTGTAGGCGCCGATTTCGCCGCCAATGATCGATTTCAGCCCAGCACCGATGCCGCTCACCACGTTACGGCTGCGAGCCAGCACGCCAAATACTTCGCCATACACCTCTACGACTTCGTAACCCGGAATGTCGTTCATCGTTACCACTAAAATATCGCCGTTCATATCGCTCCTTCTGGTTAATATTGCTATTATACGGCAGATTGGCCGGCTTACCGAGCATACCTGGCGTATTAACCTCTGGTATGATACTTATATGAAAACAGCTATAGAGATCGTTAACGAAATTGCATACGCGACGCTTGCGACCGTTTGCCCGAACGGTGAACCTTGGAACACGCCAGTATTCTGCGCGCATGACGGATTCACACTGTACTGGTCGTCACAGCCGGATTCGATGCACTCCAAAAATATTGCGGCGAATGGCCAGGTTTTTATCGTTATCTATAACTCCAAAGCGGGCCAGGGCGAAGGCATGGGCGTCTACATGCGTGCCAAAGCGCATGCTCTGGATGATGAGCAACAGATCCGACGGGCGCTCAGCCTGTTAGGCGCGCGCCGGGGCGAGCCATTCAAGCACATCGAAAAGTTCATGGGCGATGGTCCACAGCGCATTTATATGGCTGAGCCGAGCGAAATATGGACCAACGACGCCCTGCGAGATGAAGACGGCGACTTCATTAGCGACTACCGCACACCCGTCAATGGCAAGACAACCTAACCGGTGATGACCTGGCGACCGATACGTTCGGGGGAGATCCAGGTGCTCACACGATCTTTACGGCGAAGGAGGCGACGCATGCGCAGTACGCATTTGATTACAGCGACAAACTGGATTACGTCCATAATATAGAACGCCATGTACATAATCGGTACGTACAGGCTAAGCCGCACACGGTGCCAGCCGACGATGTATTCATCAAACCACAGGTTAATAAAGGTGTAGATGGTGATGGTAAAGTATGCACCGAACACCAGCTGCCAGCTGTGCTCGCTGAAGCTGAGGTAAATGACATATGCCCACACCACCGGCGTAAAGAGCAGCACCACTTCGCTGACAATCGCCATTGGCAGGCGATACCACGTCAGGCGGCGGGTGTAGCGGCGGTCGAATTTAAACATCAGATGACGGTATTTGACCACATTTTGCAGGCTGCCGTATTTCCAACGAAAGCGCTGTTTGAGCAGCCCGCGGAACGACCCCACGCCTTCGGTCAGAGCCGCCACGTCAGCCGCGTACACGATGTGGTGGTGCCGGTTGCCTTTGTGGTTGATGATTTTGATGCTCAGGCCAATATCTTCGGTCAGCGTGTCGGTGTCGTAGTAACCGACTTCGCGCATGATGTCGCGGCGATAGGTGCTGGCTACGCCGCCCACCACGAACTCACTTTTGGATAGCGAATAGGTTTTTTTGGAGCGGTAGCCGATCATGTGCTCAAACTTCTGCAGCATTCCCAGCACAGTGTGCTCCTCGATAATGCGCACGTTGGCGGCTACGCCCACGATCGCTGGGTCTTCAAAATACGACACAGCATTGGCGAGCGCGTTCTTGTCCAAAATTGAATCAGCATCTAGCGTCATAACCAGCTCGCCGCGCACATGCCGGCGTAATGCATAGTTGAGCGCCGCGCCCTTGCCCACGTTTTTGCGGCGTCGAACGGCACGCAAGTTGCAGTCTGGATGGCGCAGCTTGTAATCTTTGGCTAGTTTGAACGTCATGTCCCGCGATGCATCGTCCACCACGATCATTTCTACGTTTTTGTAGGTGTTAGCGCGAACCGAATTGAGGCAACGCACCACCACCAATTGCTCGTTGTGCGCGGGGATCAACACCGTCACGAGCGGATTGTAGGACGATTTCGCAGCCTGTTTAGCCCAGTGCGTGCGTGCCGCAGCATAGTGCCGCCGCCGGTACTGCCACATGTCGTAGAAATTCGCGCCCAGCAAATACAACCCAAAATGCACCACATACAGCGTACTCACCGTTGCAAACAAATAAAACAGCACATCTTGGGCGGTCATGGTGTTGGCTCCTTTCGCACATGCTTCGTTTTCCGTTCGTACATCATTCGGACTACAACGCGAAAAAGACAGGCGGCCAATACAGCCGTCCAACTGACCAGACTAATAAATGACAGGAACGAAACGAAGTCCTGGATGCGTGCGTGCTCGGAAATAGACAATACGGAAAAATAGACAGTCATGTTGTCGCTCAGTTGTTTGGAACCCGAAAATCCTCACGCGGATTTTATCTCATCGTACCACCATACCCACCGCCGACACAAGCAAATCGCGAACAATACGCGAAATTTTGTACGGTCAGGCATGCGCTCTTCCGGTCGCGGCCATCAGGCGCTATACTTATGACATATGTTGAAGAAAATCTGGCACGCTATCATACATCGGTATTTGTTTTCAGGGGCGATGATTGCCTCTGTTATTGCACTGGGGCTTGAGCTATCCAAGCATCACCCGGCCGCGCATATTTTACTAACTATTATGCTGGCAGGCGAACTTATTCCGCTGCTGTGGGGCATGATTCAAGATATACGTGAAGGCACGTACGGTGTGGATATTTTGGCAGCGACCGCTATCGTCACTTCGGCCATTATGGGCGAATACTGGGCCGGTACCGTGATTGTGCTCATGCTGACCGGCGGTGAGTCGCTTGAAGATTACGCCGAACACCGCGCGCGGCGTGAACTCGACGCACTGTTGACCCGCGCGCCCCAGCAAGCCCGCGTGCTGCGCGGTGGCAAAGAAGTCACGGTCAAAGCCAGCGAAGTGGTGGCGGGCGACAAAATCGCACTGCGTCCCGGCGAAGTCGTGCCCGTCGACGCCGAAATCCTGGAAGGTACCACCAGCGTTGACGAATCCAGCCTGACCGGCGAAAGCCTGCCCCAGGTCAAACGCGCAAGCGACGCCATATTGAGTGGTTCCGTCAACTTGGACGGCGCCGTCACTGCGCGCGCCCTGCACACCGCCGCCGACAGTCAGTACCAGCAGATCATCAAACTGGTACGCGCCGCGGCCGCCAGCAAAGCGCCGTTTGTGCGGCTGGCTGACCGCTACGCCATTCCGTTCACCGTCATTTCGTTTGGCATTGCTGGCGTTGCCTGGGCATATACCGGTGAATCATTACGCTTTTTGCAAGTACTGGTCGTCGCAACGCCCTGCCCCCTCATCTTGGCCGCGCCCATCGCCATTATTTCGGGCATGAGCCGCGCCGCCAAGCACGGGATTATCATCACAACCGGGTCAGCGCTGGAACAATTGGCCGAAGCGCGCACTTTTGCCTTTGACAAAACCGGAACGTTGACGCGCGGCGAGCCACAGGTTGACCAGGTCAAAACTTATAATGCCCACAAACAATCTGAGGTGTTGGCGCTGGCAGCCGCGCTGGAACAGCATTCCAACCACGTACTCGCCAAAGCGATCGTCCAAAAAGCCGCAGGCCTCAAAACCAAAAAGGTCAAAAACGTACGCGAAATTGCCGGCAACGGTCTGCGTGCCATTGTTGACGGCAAAGAAGTCACCATCGGCCGGCAGAGCATGCTGGAGGATGACAATATCGAATTACCCAAACAGTTTGACGCCAAAACCGTGCAAGCCACCGCCGCGCTAGTCGCTGTGGATGGCAAACTGGCGGGCGTTATTACCTTTACTGACGAAATCCGAACGGAAGCCAGCCAAACCCTGCAAGACCTCCGCGCCACAGGCGTTCAAGATGTGCTCATGGTCACCGGTGACAACGCCGCAACCGCCAACCTGGTAGCTAAAAAGCTCGGTATTACCTCTGTTCGGGCAGAAGCTTTGCCGGGCGACAAAATCCGTGCCATCGAAGACACCATCGAACAACCGGTCGCGTTTGTCGGCGACGGCGTTAACGACGCACCGGTGCTTACCTCCAGCGACGTCGGCATCGCCCTCGGTGCCCGCGGGTCAACCGCGGCCAGCGAATCCGCCGACGTGGTCATCATGCAAGACGACCTCAAATACGTAGCCGAAAGCCGCCAGATTGCCAAACGCACGTTCTTCATCGCCAAACAGAGTATTTTCGTGGGTATTGGCCTCAGCATTATGCTGATGCTCATATTCGCCACTGGCCGGTTCAAACCGATTTACGGCGCAGCCATCCAGGAAGTCGTGGACGTAGTTGTTATCTTCAACGCCCTGCGCGCGCACGGTTCGTTCAAAAAGCGAGCAGCCAAAAACTTGTAAGCGCCCTCATATCTTTGCGATTTGAAAATAGAATTTGCTTTAATCGTGTAGTTATTTTAAAATACCCACCTTATGAGTGAACAATCCCAGCAACCTGCTTCTTGTACGAACTGTCCAGCGCGCAAATTTTGGCTACAGCTGGCAGGAGCCGCAAACGAACACACACAAGAACCATACGGAATGGCCGACGCCATGATGGACGTAGCTACTACGTTTGGCGAGGTATCTGGCAAGCCAGCACCCACCCCCGTAGAATTAGGTGAGGCATACATGGACTGCGTAGACGACATGCAGCAATACTGGGGTGGCTATGCGCGAATAGTCACCGAGGGACTGGCAAAGATTCAAAAGGCATGTCCTGGCCCTCAATACGGTACGGAGCCCTCTATCGACAACAATATGGGCAGTCCAGCAACAGTTGATTTGACGAATACCATTACTTGTGGCGCGAGTCCCGAGGCCTGGAAACATCTAGATGATACTGTTAGGGCATACGAAACAAACGGTGGCACGCCGCCCGAAGCCTGAGTAATAACGGCCTACACGCCGCTGGTCAGCACCACGGCGATCAGCATTGGCATAATGAGGTTGTCTGTGCCCTGTACCGCTACGTTTTCGGTAGCCGTAGCCACGACGGGCAGCCACAACAGTGTCAGAAAACTCGTCGGCGAATGCGCAAATATCCCATACATCGCTAAAATGACATACGACGACACCAAAAACGCCAAGCTGCCAGCAATGCTTTTGGTGTGCCCAAGCACTTTGTAGCTGTTGGTGTCGCCCCAGCCCAGCCCAATCAGCGCCGCTAGGCCGTCGGCGATGCTGAGGTGCAGCATGGCGACCAAAAATACCCATTTAGTAGTGCTAATCAGCGCCAGCAAACCAATAACGATGGCGAACAATAGCTCGCCGGTAATGCCACGTTTGACCGCGTGAATCGAGCGAAAGATATCTAATTTAACTGATATACAAATGACCACAAAGAACGCCAGGCTCAGCAGCTGAATCTGCCGCCAGCTCAAAAAGAACGGCCAAAAAGCCACGAAGGTGCCGACCGCAACGTGCACCAGTTTACGGGTCAGCTCGGCGTGGATGTTACGCGCCCGCGACAAATATTCCGCGGCCAGCAAAATACAAAACGTAACGAGCACGACGAATAACGTCCAAACTATACTCATACGTTGTATTGTAGCAGATTGTGGCGCGCAGTGGGCGCGTTTTCGACCTCTGTTAGGGCGGCTGTACAGGTCAAATCAAACGTTAGGAAAGGTATCGGCTGTCGCCTGGTTCGGCGCAGTTGTGCGCCGCGATTTTCGCCAGCCCTGCGGCCAAACGGTCAGCAATGCCTCAGCCAGGTCAAATGTAAATGTATACAGTGGGTAACTGATCAAATACAACTCCATATGCGGCACCGCCAACAGATTGAACGTCGCCGCGACCGAGGCCAACCCCCACGCCGAAGCGTTCTCGGTATGCGGCAACTGGTAGGTTTTTTTGAGTGTCGGAATAAACCCGCACGCCGACGCTGCGATGCCCAGATATAGCGCAATGTGGGAGTCGCTTGTAATTACCCAGCCTATGACGCCAACAACGGCGCTAGCCAGACAAATAAGATCCAGTTTGTTGGTGCCGCCCATGCCATGCTTGAACGACAGCACGAACACCGTCACCTCGCACACCAGGTACACCAGCGGCAACAGCGCCGTCATGCGCGCGCCAGACGCTACGTAGCTAGCCAATTCAATCGCGCCAATGAACGCCCAAATGCCGTAGGTGGTGCGGTGCGGCTTGGTTTCACCCTTCAGGATGGAGCGGATGTACGGAATAAACGAAATGACGCCGATCACGACGGCAATTACGCTCAGCAGCGTCCGGAAATGCATGGTGGTCATTATAGCAAATGCCGGACGGAGACTCTGTTAAATTTTGGTAGTGAACACGATCAAGCTTTTGCCTCAAAACATATAGTCATCCTCTATCCGGGAGGATGGCATGAATCGCGCGGCGAGCTTTTGGACAGTAAAAACCTCGCACCACTTGTAGTGATGCGAGGTTCCGACTTGCTACATCTGGTCGGGGTGACAGGATTTGAACCTGCGACCTCAGCGTCCCGAACGCTGCGCGCTACCAAGCTGCGCTACACCCCGATGAGAGCCCCTCTATTTTACCAGAGAGAGGTTCTAAAAGTAAGGGGCAATCACAGAGTCAGCCAGGGTGCGGGGCTAGAGTTGCGCCCGGTGCATGGACAGGCATCACCGCCCGCCGGACGCCTTGCCCTACTGAATAACAACGGTCGCTTGCAAACCGTTCGGATGGAGCTCATCGTGATACGTATAGGTACCCGATTGCTGGAACGAGGTCGTGTACGATTCGCCCTGCGCCAGCGGTTCACCGCTGTTGAGCGCCGCCAGGCCGTTATCTGCCGGGTATGGGTCGGAGGCAACCTGGTGCGGCGCCGTGTCTTTGTTGACCCAGGTTATGTCTTGGCCTTTTTGCAGCGTTATCGTTGCTGGCACGAAACCGCTCGCGGTAATCTCTACCACAGCGCTAGGCGCCGCAGCCACGCCTTCGGTGTTGTTGCGCACGAGCCAGTAGGTCAGACCGGCGCCCACAATAACTAAGACGGCGAGGACCGAGAGCCACCGACCCGGCTGGCGGCGCTTAGGCTGCGTGGGTTGAGGGGTGACAATCGGCACCGGCTGGTTTTGGTTCAAGTTAGTGGTTTCCATATTCTATCTCCCGTTCCCTGTTATCTGTGACGCAGCGTTATGTTTAACGACTTCGTCTTGTCGGACTGAATCCTGACGGTGACTTCTTTGGTGTAGGAGCCTTTCGCCGTGTAGCGTACTTGATAAGTACCGGCCGGCAGATCGTCTATCTCGTAGTTGCCGTTTTTGTCAGTACTGTAAATGTGCCGGGCACCGCCGACGCGTAGCACGACACTGGCGTGATCTACGGTGCTGGAAGTATAGGTCACCTTCCCTTTCAGTTTGCCTTTACCAGTGGTTGGTGTGGTAGTTGGTGTCTGAGCCGTAACCGTAGCTGACGGACCGCTGATATTGCCAGCTGCATCCCGGGCAACAACATAGTAGGAGTACTTGGTGTTGGCAGTCAGGCCAGTGTCACCATAGGTCAGCGTGCTGACGCTGCCGACCTTGATGGGCGTGCCAGAGCCAACGGCACGGTAGATGTCGTAGGCTGCGACGCCAACGTTGTCGGTGCTGGCGGTCCACGTAAGGTTAATCTGCTTGGAGTTTACGGCGGTTGCTTGCAGATTAGCCGGGGCGGTTGGCGCTTGTGAATCTGGTTGGTTTGGCGTCTTGACCGTGGCGGCCGCCGACAAGGCCGAGGTGTTGTTAGCAGCGTCGTAGGCCATTACTTGGTAGCTGTAGCTGGTATTTGGCAACGTCGTGGTGTCGACGTACTGCGTGCCGGAAGTTACCTGACCGATGGCCACACCACCGCGCAGCACGCGATACCCGGTAACGCCAACGTTGTCGGTGCTGGCGGTCCAACCGACCGTGACCTTGTTGTAAGCATTGGCTGTAGCAGTAACGTTGGCCGGCACGGTTGGCGCTTGTGAATCGCCGTTCGCTACTTGCACTTGTATGGTGTCGGAGTTAACATTGCCAGCTGCGTCGTAGGCCTTGGCCATGAGGCTAGCAGTACCGTTTGGCACCGTGGTTGTGTCCCAGTTCAAAGTGTATGGTGCGGCCGTATCCGTGTTGACTAACATGCCGTTGACATAAAACTCCACTTTGGAAACACCGACATTGTCAGTGGCCGTCGCCGAAAAATCAGTTGTCTTGGAAACGGTTGCGCCACTCACGGGTGCGGTGATATTAACAGAAGGAGCCACACTGTCACCCGCCACCGCACAGTTGTCGCCGGTGCCGGTTGGTATACAGTTGAGGTCAGAAACCAGCAGTACGCGGGCTAGTTTGACGCCTGGCTCGCGACCAATCATTTTGAGCGTGTGCGTACCAGCGGTCAGTGTCTGGCGCGCTTTGTTGGTCGCGGTGGCGTTCTGGTAGTCAACCCACGTCCAGGTATTGACGGGCATCGACGCGCTGTCGCCCACTACGTAGCAATTTGCACCATCGACTTCAAGCATGTACGAGTTATTAGTAGTGTCTGGTGCCATCATGCGGCTCCAGATTTGGTAGGTGCCGTCGGTATCAATTTTGATGCTAGCTGTCGCTGTACCGTAGTCGGTCGACGGAGGCGCACACGCCGCTGCCAGCGCCTGACCAGGAACAAATCCCAATGCATACCCGACCATCAACAAGGAGGCTACAGCTAATAAACCCGCCCGCTTCATGTACTCGCGGCCAAGGGTAGGTATTGATAGAGAGGTCATAAATATTACCTTACTTTATGCTGATAAAATTGGTTATGCTTTCATAATGCCACAAAGCTGCGAAAAAAACTACGCGGTTGCAGCAGCCATCGACAGGCTGTGTATAACTCGGTTGGGGCATAGACGGCGAGCCGTGCCATAGGTATCATAAGAGTGTGTATAGATCGCGTCTTGCCAGTATCTTACTGGGCCCGTCACTGCTGAGCGCTAGCGTGTCCGTCATCTTGGCGGGCGGCATCGTGGGTGCGACATTCTGGTCCTACAGCGCGGCTGGTGGCGGGCTGCACCAGTATTTGTTCGGGCCGTATGGGCTAACGACCGTGTTTCAGCATTCGGCGAACGCCTTGTCGGCGGTGAACGGCGTGTTCAGCTCGCCGGTGGCGTACGATGTAGCGGTAGCGGTGTTTGCACTATTTATCGGTCTACTGGTGTTTGTGTTTTTGGAAGGCGCGGACCATGTGAGCGCCAAGGCGGCAGGCGCGCTCAACGAAGTCAACTACATTACCAACGCGCGCATCAAAAAACAGGTGGAAAAACAGGCAGAAATCCGACTCGGGCTGCGCCTTGCAACGTTAGTGGTATGGATTTGCTATCTTGTATTTTTTGCGCGGGTTATTGTACCGTTTGCAATCTTGATTGCACGTGACGATCACGGTGCGATGTGGAGCATACGCAACTTCTGGTCGGCATGCTTGAGCGGGCTGGTGCTGTTCATCGCCCTGCATGTGCATGTTATTCTGATGCGGCTGCTAGTGCTGCGCCCACGTTTATTTGGGGGCGAAGACGTCATCATTAGCCGCGGCGAACATTAGCCGTTCTTCTAGACTTCGGTCGAGGGCGCCTAGCCTTGCCCATGCATGCTAGAATGCCCCCATGACCACGAACAGTGAAGCCTTTGCGGCGTTTGCGGACAATTCATATAGTTGGCGGTTTATTGAGGAGCCTGCATTCGATCGCGCCATTGGACCAAGCGCCTACATGGATGCACCATATATTCTGGACGTTGGCAGTGGCCACGGAAGGGTGGTCGACTACCACATTCGGCGGGGCGCCACGGCAGTTAACATCTGGGGCGTGGAGCCCGACAGCGAGAGCGTCGAGAAATCCAGACAGCGTTTTCCAGAGGTCAATTTCATCGAGCAAACCATTCAGGAAACGCCATTCGCCCCAAACTCGTTTGACATCGTAACGGCCCAGCTGAGCCTTCGCTACCTGAGCGACGGCGAACTCGCCGTAACGTGCAACAAGCTCGCCCGATCTCTGCGGCCTGGCGGCTTGTTTTTCATGCTCGATGCTCACCCCGTCAGATATGGCATGCAAGATGGCTTTGACCGATATTTCCACGAAGGCAACCGCGAGGTCGCTACACCTTGGGGTGGCCACGAACGTTACTATTACCGCACCCTTGCCACGTACACTAACACGCTGATACGCGCCGGCTTTACCTTTGCGCGCTTGGATGAATGCCCTATTGCTGAGGCCGGCAAAACCGCCGACCACGCCAAAGAACATGCGCGCTACGCCGTATCGCCCGCCCGGTTTGCCATTCAGGCAACCAAGCGAGCATAACTAACGTACGGCGGACACAAAAAGACCCCCGTAATAACAAGGGTCGTACTAATTACAGATGGTCGGGGTGAAAGGACTCGAACCTTCGACCTCGCGGTCCCAAACCGCGCGCGCTAGCCAACTGCGCCACACCCCGAGGTGTTAACAGGGTGAGTATAGCAGGTTTTGAGCAAAAAAGCTAGGCGCGTGCGAACGGTTCGGTTGCCGGGAAAACCTGCCGCAACGCAGTAGCTGTGGTGGCCAAGCCAGTTGCGTCGTCCACATCAATCAATAGGGCGTCCAGCTGCAAGCGGCCGCCAGTTTCCAGGACGTTATGCGTTTGGTGGCCGTCACGCCAACGCGGAATGAGGCTGGCGAACGTCACACCCAGCGATGAATCCAATGAACCACACATGCCGACATCAGTAATATGCGCGGTGCCGCCTGGCAACACGTCGGCGTCAGCAGTTTGAATGTGCCAGTGATCGCCAATCACCGCAGTTACGCGCCCGTCCAAATAGTAGCCAATAATGCGCTTTTCGCTACTAAAATCGCCGTGGAAGTTGACGATGGTCGCGGCTCGGGCATGGTCTTTTTCGGCTTCCAAAATATGGTCGATGGTTTGCAGCGGGTTGTCCATGGGCAGGTCGGCGTCCTTACCCACAATTTTGCCCAACAGACTTATGACCAGCACGTCCCCTTTTGGTGTTTTGAGGTATTTGTAGCCGAGTCCTGGTGTGCCTGCCGGGTAATTGGCCGGACGAATGATGGGTTGTGCAGGGTCGTTTAGCTGCGCGATGATCTCTGGCCGGTGCGCCGTATGGTTGCCGCCCGTGCAAAAATCGACTCCTGCGCGCCTGAGCCGGGCAAAATCCGCCTGGCGCACACCCTTGCCATCTGACACATTTTCGGCCTGGGCGATCACCACATCTACATGTTGTTCACGTTGCAGACCGGGCAGCAGTTTTTCCACCAGCGCCAGGCCCGGTTCGGCCATGACATCGCCCAAGTACAGCACGCGCATCAGCTTGGTGCTCCTGTATGTTTGCGGCGCTTTTCGGCGAACAACGCCGGTACCGGCAGTTCAAACCGAATGTCGTCCACGGCCCAAATTTCGTCATCGGTCACGTCGTACTCGGCTTGATATACGACTTCTACACTGCCGTGCAGTGCCCGGTTCCAATCCAGTCCCAGCCGGGCGAACATGTCATGCAATGCAGCCTCGCTCGGCGCCTCGATTTCGATGTATGGCTGTGTCCAGGGCCAATGGTCTAGCTCGATTTCGACTTCGCCCAAGTGCCAACTTTCGCGCTTGGTTTCCTGGTACGAGGTAGCGACCAGACCGATGCTTTCCAGAAATGCCCGGGCGTTTTGGAAGTTATCTACCGTAATGCACACTTCCTTGGTGCCATGAACGGTGCGATCGGCCAATCGTTTGTAGCTCATTGTCACCCTGCCGCCTTCGTCGCGTACGCGCGCCCAGCCGTTTTGGGCCCGCTGCAAATGGCGGTCCGGAAAATCAAAATTGTTGCGCTTCATGAGCCGCATGGGCTGCACGCACTCCGCGCCGATTTCCTTCAACTTAGCGCGCAGTACGTCGTGGTCTACGTTTAAAAATTTGGCTTCTATTTCGGTCTGCATGCTTAAAATTTATTTAGAAATTTGTCCAGGTCGCTCAAAAACGTATCGAGCGTTTGCTCGGCGTTGGCGATACTTGGCTCCAGTACTTTATTGTCGACATTCTGCACGAGATTGCCCTGGCCATCAGTTGTTTGGCTATGCTGGCCGACTACGTTGTCGGCAGCCTTGGTACGATCGTCAGAACTGCTTGAGGTTGGCGATTGTGTGTCCATCATATCATTGTAACCTGGAATACAGATTGGCTCAAATGGGTTAAGACTCTTTTAATATATCGTATGTTAAGTGTGCATATCTAGTCCGTTTTCGCGCCGGATGCATGCTTCGGTGTCGGCCACAATTTGCTGTGGCGAAATGGCGCAAATGGTTTTTAGGCCGTGATGGTCTGCGCCGGCCAGGCATTTTTCCTGGTCGTCGATGAGCAAGATTTCCTCAGGAGAAAGACCGAGCCGTTCGATGGCAATCTGATATATTTCCGGGTCGGGCTTGGCAAAGCCCAAATCGCACGACAACAGCACCGGGTCAAAATCATCATAATGCCCCTCTTTGCGCAGCATGTCGGCGCTCATGCCAAATACATTAGACAAAATGCCAGTGCGGATACCGTGTTTGCGCAACCGCGCAGCCAGCTCATATACGACGGTCGACGGATGCGTGGCCTCATGTGTCCTGGCCACAAATTGCGCGGGCGTCACATGGCCGCCATATCGTTTGTCCAATGTCGTGAAGAATGCTTCGCTGCCGGTTTTGCCACGCCTCAGGTCGCCGTGCAGGTCCTCGATATCAATCCCATCGGGCTGTTTATGATATAGCTCGGCCAAGATACGTTGCACAAAGCCCCGGCGGCCGCCTTCGGTCAGTACACCGCCAAAATCGAACAGCACGGCACGGATCACGTCAGCGTCCCGGTTATGTCGCGCAGTACCGGCTCGACCTGGGCGCGAATCCATTCATATCCCTGGTCGTTCGGGTGCAATCCATCCACAAACATATGTGTCTGCTGCCAATCGGCGGGCGCACTGCCAAACAGCGGCACAAACTGTACGTTTTCAGCGTCGCAGGCGGCATGCAGCGTTTGTTCAAATGTCTGCAAACGATGATTCGAAAACAAATACGTTGTGCCGTCCTGGCGATTGATGGTCGCCTCGTCCACTGGTGTAATGCCAATGCCCACGATGTGCCCGGAGTGCTTTTTGGCCAGCTGAATGAACTGGCGCGCGGTAGCAGCAAACTCCTCCGCCGCGGTGACCTGGCTGCCGTCGCTGTGCAGCCGTGAATCGTTCGTTCCGGCCGAAAAAACCACGCATAACTCACCCGGTTCGGCCGAACCGAGGCGTGCAAGCAGCTCGCTCTCGAACCGTTTCATTAGCATACTGAGCGGTGCACCAGGAATGCCCAGTTCGTACACATCGCAGTGCCCGCCCGCCTTGCCGTTTGGTCCAAACATATCGGCATGAAAGGATTGTTTGATCTTGTCCGCCCAGCCGCCGTGCGCGCCGCCGACGCCGTGCACGATGCTCGCCCCAAATATCAGCATGTTTTTCATACTTTTATTGTAGCGGCAATGCGTCGTTTTTGGCTAACGACGCATTGGTTTTGTGCCAACTCGAGGTTATTTGGCGAACTCGACCGCGCGCGTTTCGCGGATGACGTTGACCTTGATGGTGCCGGGGTATTGCATGGTCGATTCAATCTTGGTGGCGATGTCGCGCGCCAGGCGAATGGCGGCTAGGTCGTCCACATTTTGCGGACGCACGAACACGCGCACTTCGCGGCCGGCGCTGATGGCGTAGGCTTTTTCGATGCCGCTAAAGCTGGTGGCGACGTTTTCCAGTTCCTTCATGCGTTCCACGAAGTTTTCGGCGCTGATGTTGCGTGCGCCCGGCCGGGCCGCGCTAATGGCGTCAACCACGCGCACAATAACTGATTCCACTGTGGTGGCTTCGACATCGTCGTGATGCTGTTCGGCAGCGATCGCCACGGCTTCGGGCGCGCCGTATTTGCGCAGCATTTCGCCGCTGATATGGTGGTGCTTGCCCTCCATTTTGTGGGTGAGCGCTTTGCCGAGGTCGTGCACCAGTGCAGCATATTTAGCGGTTTTAACGTTGGCGCCAACTTCTTCGGCGATGATGCCGGCGATGTGCGCCATTTCGGTGCTGTGTTTGAGCACGTTTTGGCCGTAGCTGGTGCGGAATTTCAGTTCACCTAACAGATGTAAAATTTCCTTGGGGATGCCGATAACGCCAACTTCGCGCGCCGCGTCCTCGCCGGCGCGGACGACATCTTTTTCAACGTTCTTTTGCGCTTTAGCCACAACTTCTTCGATGCGACCAGGGTGAATGCGGCCGTCTTTCATAAGCATTTCCAGCGACTGGCGCGCAACTTCGCGGCGCACCGGGTCAAAGCTGGACAGCACAATGTAACCTGGCGTGTCGTCGACCATGATGTCCACACCGGTGGCACGCTGCAGCGACTGGATGTTGCGGCCTTCTTTGCCGATAATTCGGCCCTTCATTTCCTCATCTTCCAGCTTGACGGAGGTGACGGTACGCTCGGCCGTAACTTCGCTGGCCATGCGCTCCATGGCGGTAGTTATAATGAGCGCGGCTTGTTCCTCCGCCTGGTCCTTGGCTTCGTTTTGCATTTTGGCCACGAGACCGGTCAGGTCGCCGCGAATGTCGCGTTCGGTCATCTGCATCAGTTTGCTGGCGGCTTCATCCTTGGACAGTTTGGCGATTTTTTCCAGCTTTTCCTGTTGGCGGGTACGGATGGCGCGAATTTCGTCTTTCAGTTCTTCGACTTCGGCTTCGCTCTTACGCAGTTTTTCGCCACGTTTGTCCAATTCGTCCAACTTTTTGTCGAGCGATTCCTCACGCGACACCAATCGCTGCTCCATATCTTTGACTTCGCGACGGCGCGTTTGTTCTTCTTTGCGGCTTTGTTCCGCAACCTTAGCGGCCTCGTCGCGGGCTTCATCCAATAGCTTAGAAGCTTCCTTTTTAGCTTTAGCGAGTTCTTTTTGAGCTTGGTCCTGCGCCGAGCCGAGCTTGCGCTTGGTCAGGGTGACGTTCGCACCGTAGCCAATAGCCAGCCCAGCCACAGCAACACCTATGGTGATTGGGTCCATACGCTTTCCTTTCTATCTATGCAGGTTGGCGCGGAACGATCGCTATCACTTCACTAGTCCCTCGCCAATCTGAAAATCAAAATGTTATGAAATATTTACGGAAACGGACTGCTAGTATAATCGGCAAATCCTTACATAAACTATACGCTTTTACAACGTTTGCGGTCAAATAATACCGGTCAGCTGAGCTCGTATAAGTTACTTCTTTTGGGTAGTGATGTGCACGGGGGCGCCGTATTCGGGCAAGGCGATGCGATCGGATTCGCCCTTGGCCAGACGGTCAATGCCGGTTTTGGCCCAATCGTCACCTTTGCTGGCGACAATGGGCAGGTTAAGGCCATAGGCGATGGCGTTGGCCACGGTAATACCGATGCGTAGTCCCGTAAAACTGCCGGGGCCGGCAAAGGCCACCACCCCTTTAAGCTGGGCGAGCTGATGACCGTGCTCAGCCAGCAAGGCTTCAATTTTTTGGTGCAGTGTTACGGATAGTTCACGGTGCGCATACCAGGTTTCGTACCCAAGCTGACGGGCGCCGTCGAACAAACCGACCTCGGCTTCGGGTTTGTCGGTGCGAATGGTCAACACCAACATTACGCCTCAACCCCATCTAACAGATAACTGAGGCCAGAAGGCAGTTGCAGCGTAAGCTGGCGATGCCCTTCCGACGTCTGCTGAATATGTATGCTGAGGCGCTTGGGCGGCAGCACATGCTGCACGACGTCAGCCCATTCAACCACCACCACGGCGTGCGGATCGCCCACAACTTCGGCCAGCTCATCGGCAACGATGCCCGGTTCGTGCAGCCGGTAAAAGTCAAAATGATGCACTTCCAGCGTGCCTGCCACATACATTTTGCTGATGGTAAACGTCGGACTCGCCACCTTGTCCGCACTGCCCATGCCGCGTACGAGCCCGCGTACGAATGTCGTTTTGCCGCCGCCCAAATCACTGATCAATTCTATCACCTCGCCACCACACAAATTGCGCCCCAGTCGCTCGGCCAGCTGCTCGGTCTGTTCGGCAGTCGTCGTTTCCCGCCGCAGCGTCATGTCCATGTTCATATGCTGATCATACCTTACAGGGGCGAACGCGGCAAGGTGGTGACACTTTCCCCCGCAAGCCTTAAGGATTTTGCCACAACCCCGCAGATCGCGCTATACTACAGACATGTTGCAATTAAGTGGAAGTTTGCTCAACCGCCCGGTGCTCAGCCTGCAGACCGGCGGTCAGGTGGCAACAACCACCGCACCCATCATTAACCCCAACAATCTCAAAATAGAGGGATTCTTTTGCCAGGATATGTTCGACCGCAAAAAAACAGTGGTTCTGTTATACCAGGACATCCGTGAGACAATGCCGCAAGGGTTCGCCGTTAATTCGCACGACGTACTGGTCGAGCCCGGCGAACTGGTGCGCCTGCAAGAGATGATTGATTTGCGATTTGCCATTGTCGGCAAACAAGTCGTGACTACCAACAAGGAAAAAGTCGGCAAAGTCGTCGATTATGCCACCGACACGGCCAGCATGTATGTGCAGAAATTGTATCTGGCACAGTCGCTGCTGAAGAATTTGACCGGTGGCAACATCGGCGTGGACCGCTCACAAATCGTCGAGATCACCGACAGACGCATTATTATTCAGGATTTGGCGGCGCGCGTTCCAGCCCACGCCAGCGCCGTGGCTTAGATATTATTCAATTTCGACGTCCAGCACAGATTTGATATCGTCGTAACCAAAGCCTTGCCGCGCCAGGTATTGCATAAATTTATTGCGGTCCGGATAACGGGCCCGCTTTTTGTCCACCAGCTGACGCAATGTGGTACGATCGTCGGTCTCGTCATTCTGCAACACCTCTGTAATGATCTGTTCGGGCACGTGTTTTTGCGCTAGCTCCAGGCGCAGACGTCGTTTGCTTACCTGTTTGAGTTGGCGACGGTTGGCCAACCATGCGTTCGCGAACGCGCGGTCGTCTAACAATTGCACGCGTTTTAGCCGGTCCACGATGTCCTGCGCTACCGGTTCGTCAACCTGTTTGCGCTGCAAATAGGTGCGCATCTCCCATTCGCTGCGCGGCCGCATCGCCACGTAGCGCAGTGCATTGCCGTAGGCTTTGTCGGCGCCGGATGCTTTTTTCAATTCACCCAATTGGGCTTTGTCTAACTCTTGTCCGCTAGCCAAGCCCATGGTTAATAGACCCGATTCACTCAGGCTAAACGCATAGGTGCCGTCTACAAAAATCGAGTAGCGGTCAGCCCGTTTGACCTGTTGTTTGATCTGTGTGATCTTCATAAACTTCGTGCAGCGAACATGCTCAGGAGTGTACCCATCGCTCCGAACCATAGGAGCTCAACCACAATGCCAACCGGCCGTTCAAACCATTGAATCCGCTGGTGAAACCGCGTAATCAGGCTTTGCGGCAGAATAGTCCCGCGGCGTTCGCGCACAAACCGGTGAATCCAGACCGAATCCGGAATCCATGCCAGAAGCATGCCTGCAGCCACGACCCATCCATTCACAATTTGCTTCAGGAAAAACGGCAGCGCAGCCAGCAGCACCAGCGTCAATACAACGTCTACCACCAAGATGTAGCGGAACAGCGGATGGCCGTTGCGCCGTTTGACATCATCTTCATGAATACCAAAGTGCGGCAACATATCCAGCAAAAAGTGCGACAATATCGCGAGCGGCACTACCAGCAACGGTTGGTGTACTCCCGTTGCCACAACCGCCCCTGCCATCATGTGATTTGTCGCCGTCATAGTACTTTTATTGTACACCGTACCCGTACAGCATCGCCAGTTAACGAACTGGGAACTCTAAACTCCTCAAGTTAATCTTGAGCTGCTGCGTCACGCACCTTTTTGTCAATCTCGGCCATGACTTTGGGATTTTCGTTAAGATAGGTTTTAGCCGCTTCGCGCCCTTGACCGATTTTTTGATCATTGTAGGCAAACCATGCACCGCTTTTGTCCACAATACCCCGCGTTACCGCCTGGTCCAGCACGTCGCCGCTACGACTAATACCCTCGTTGTACATGATGTCGAATTCGGCTTCGCGGAACGGCGGTGCAATCTTGTTTTTGACTACCTTAACGCGAGTGCGGTTTCCAATAATCGCTTCAGCTTGCTTGATCTGGCCAATGCGACGAATGTCCATGCGCACGCTCGCGTAGAACTTGAGCGCGTTACCACCGGTGGTTGTTTCGGGGTTGCCGAACATTACGCCGATCTTCATACGGATCTGGTTAATGAACACTACCGTCGCTTTGGAGCGGTTGATGACACCAGTGAGTTTGCGCAGTGCCTGACTCATCAGCCGTGCCTGCAAACCTGGCAGTGAATCGCCCATGTCGCCTTCGATTTCGGCGCGCGGCACCAGCGCAGCCACAGAGTCGACCACAATGATGTCCACCGCGTTGGAGCGCACCAGTGTTTCGGTGATTTCTAGCGCCTGCTCACCATTATCTGGCTGGCTAAGCAGCAGGTTTTCCACGTCCACACCAATCCGTTTGGCGTACGATGGATCAAGCGCGTGCTCGGCGTCAATGAACGCCGCGGTGCCGCCGGCTTTTTGGACTTCGGCAATGGCGTGCAGCATGAGCGTGGTTTTACCCGAGCTTTCCGGCCCATAAATTTCGATCACACGGCCCTTTGGCAAACCCCCGCCGAGCGCCAGGTCCAGCGAAATACTGCCCGTCGGAATGCACTCAACCTTTTGTGCGTGGTCCACGCCCAGGCGCATGATCGAGCCCTTGCCGAACTGCTTTTCAATCTGTTCCAAGGCCAGGCCGAGCGCCTTAGTCTTGCCTTCACTTACCGCTAATTTTTCGGCTGTCACCTTTGAATCTTTAGCTTTTGCATCAGCCATGTCTGTACCCTCCAGTTATTTCCCCACCGCTTTACTCCTATTATACCAAGAAAGTCACGCCGTATCCTACCCAAGGTTGCCACAAAATGCAAATGTTTTTGTTTTGAGGCAAAAAATGGGTGGCTGAACGCCGGCGAAAACCAAAAATTGCGTCACATTCTGCTTGTGCTTTGGTATAATTGGTGCAAATGGGTGTGAAAGATTCATTTTTGGGTAGGCTGCTCGGCAATGCCGACAAATTCAGCGATGAACAGGTGGCGCAAACCATTAGTTTGCTGGTGGAACACGGGGTCAAGCACGAGGCCAGCGACATTCATATTGAACCGCACGAACGGTTTGTGCGCGTGCGCTACCGTGTGGATAACGTGCTACGCGGGGTGCACAAATTACCACTCGCCGCGTTACCGGCTGTAGTGGAACAGATTAAAACGCTGGCACATCTACATGCGGACGAGACTCATTTGCCGCAGGAAGGGCAGTATTCTACGCTGGTCGGCGAGCACCAGTTTGAAATCCAGGTACACACCATGCCGGTAGTTGGCGGCGAAAAAGTAGTACTGCATATTTCCAGAAGACTGGGCAAACCGTTGCCGCTGGAAGGCCTAGGATTCTGGGGACCGGGCCTGCGCGCCATCCACACTGCACTGTCGCGCACGCATGGCATGATCGCCGTTGCCACGCCGCGGCGCAACGGTAAAACCACCACGCTGCACAGCTTGCTCCATCTGGTAAATGTGCCCGCAGTTAGCATTGCCACGGTCGAAGATTCCATCGAATATCGGGTGCCCGACGCTAGTCAAACACTGGTACGGCCCCAGCACGGCATTACGTTTGCAGGCGGTTTGCAAGCCGCACTCAACCAGGACCCGAACATCGTTATGATCAGCAGCTTGCCAGACAAACGCACGGCGGCGTTGGCGCTGCAAGCAGCGACCGGCGGTCATTTAGTGCTGGCTGGCATGCACGCCGATAGCGCGTTTGCAGCGCTCGCTCATCTTAAATCCATCAGCGAAGAGCCGTTTTTGTTCGCGCAAGCCATGCGCGTCGTCATAAGCCAGCGGTTGGTACGCAAATTGTGCCCTTCCTGCCGCGAAACCTACGCGCCTAGCGCCGAAGAACTCGCGGGTATTGTTAAAACGTTTGGGCTGACCACTGCTGCTGCCCGCCAGAAACTACATATTTTGGAGCAAGAAGCCGCTCGCGACGGCATCGGCGCTGGCGATTTACACACTTCGCGTGGCGGCATCGTCGCCCTGTGGCGGGCCAGCGAAGAAGGCTGCGAGCACTGCAATAACAGCGGCTATCGCGGTTCGGTTGGCTTGGTCGAAGTACTCGACGCCAGTTCCGATGCCCTGCAAGCAGCCATGTTGGGACACGACACCGCAGCCGGTTTGCGCACCGCAGCGCTCAAGGACAACTTCATTCCGCTGGAGTTCGACGGATTAATCAAAACCCTGCGGGGCGAAACCACTATCACCGAACTGCTCCGGGCCCTTGCGGTATAACAAGCGATCGCTCGAGTGACCTGAGCAGAATGGCCGCTACGCCTCCTCGCCCTTTTCTTCAAGTAGCTGCTTGGCCCGTGCTTTCGCATCCGAAAAACGTGCTATGTCCTCTTCGATCGACTGCACAAATATTGAAATGGCGTCCCGACTTTTGATATGCTCGAGGTAAGCTACCTTATGCATTAGCTCTTCACGCATTCGACCGTGGTATCTGCGCAGAAAATCGATTGATTCTTGTCCATTTAAGGGCAGCTCCGGAACCATGCGAAGGCTGAATCCCGCCAAAGTATCCTCGGGAACTATACGCTTATTATACCCTGCACTGCAGTTTACTAGGTGTAGAATGGCCGTGAGCATGTCGTCCCGGGGACTAGCGTCTCTGTCTGCCGCTCTGAGCCGCTCCAAGTGATTGGACGCGTAAGTGAGGCCGCCAGCAATGACGATCTTCGCCGGTCGCGCAGCAAATGTATCGACTTGCTTAGTGCGCCCATCGCTGAATCGAGCCCGATAATCAGCTGCCGCACATCCAGGAAGCAGGACGTCGCCGATTACGACATCTGGGGTCAGAATGGTCGCAGCCACCCGAGCAGCTTGCTGACAACGCAGCTCAGCGATGTCCTTGTCGCGACGGCGATCGCCATATTTCAGGGCGTCGATATGCTCCTCGTGCAAGGGGTTCACGTATAAGTGTTCAGATGTCAGATCGGTCCCACTCTCTGGCGAATAGTACGTTGAGGTGCGGTAAGTGATCATGGACAACGGTTTGCCCATCATCGATGGGTCTAGGCCGTCTTCGGTCTCTCTATTAAAAGCTTCGATAAATAGCTGACGGCTTGTTTCGGTAAGGTCCGCAATCATCTCGGGATTCGTTGGAAATCCATCTCTTCTAGGCATACATGCTCCGACCCGCATACCATACCATCTATACTAGGTTCGTGCAATTTGCTCGAGATGTGTGCTTGCACAACCCATGCCTATGCTCATTCATAGCGCAACGATTTCACATCTGCTGACAAGCTGGTATAATTTGTTACAGCAAACAAAATCCGAAGAAAGTTACGAAAGTATATGAGCATGAAACGCGAGCAAGGTTTTACCCTCATCGAACTGCTGGTGGTAGCAGTGATCGTTGGCATTTTGATCACCTTGGTGGCCATGACGTACAGCGGCGTGCAGGCCAAAAACCGCAATGCGCGGCGCGAGGCCAACATCAACACCATCCAGAGTAAGTTGGAAACGTACTACGTAGAAAACAGCAAATATCCCACGCTCGGCCAGCTCAATGACGCTACATGGCGCAAAGCCAACCTGAAGGATCTATCCGATAGTGCCGTTCAGGACCCGCAGTGGAACGACAAAATCGGCGCTTGCACCAACAACGTTGGCGGCGCCACTTTCGCAACCGCGCCCACTGCCAAATGTTACACCTATCAAGCCACGACCGCTGATGGCTCAGCCTGCAACGACAAAGCGCCGTGTACTCAGTACAGTTTGACCACCATGCTTGAAGGTGGCGAAAAATACGTTAAAACTAGCTTGAACTAATAATAATTTAGGCGTACCAAATATCCAGTGGTGGCGTAGTCAATTGCCGCCGACGGTGCAGTTTCTAGAAATAGTGATGCAACCCATCGCCAATAGGGCGGCCGTTTTTGAATGCTTCGACAGCGTTGTTGAGCGTGGCGATGTGCTTTTTGGGATTCGAAACATAGGTAAATGTATAGGTCGTTTCGTCACCCGGCGTGGACAAACGAATCGTGCCATAGTTGAACATCATCTGAAAAACACCGTTCTGCATGTAGCTGGCGTCTTCGATACTGCCTAGGCTAACGGTTTGTTCGTGTTTGGCGAATAGGGTGGTCTGAATTTCCTGGATGACACTTTCGTTGGTCAGGTAAAAACGGTTGCTGTTGTACACATATGTCGCGACCATGCCGCCAAGCACAAACAGAACAAACAGCACCGCCATCAGCAGCAGTGAACCGGTCGCCAGCTGGTTCGTGTCGCCTCCGCCCATACTTTGCAGCAGGCCGCTCAGGCCATCATTCATGAACAAAAACGCGAACAGACCTGCGAACAGCAGCATCAGCACACCGATGACCAGCCAAATTTGCAGCAGGCCGATCGGGTGGCGCTTGAGGGCGCTGATGATATATTCGCCGTTGCTCAGGTTGAGGTCGGGATATTTTTTGCATGAATCCTCGTGCCGCTGCATGTCCTCGTCGGTGACGGCTGGTTCAGCCGGTGTAATGGGGCGCGAAAAATACATAGCCTGCGGGTTTTCCGGTGGGCGGGCGTACAGCGGGCGGCCCTGGCGATCATAGGCAACTGGTTGTGAATAGTCGATAGCTGCTTGCTGCCCATTCGACGTGGGCTCGGGTGGTTGCGGGGTGGAATCCATAATGCCCTATTATAACAGGTTACAAGAGTCCTTGCTGCCCGGTTTCGCCGGCGGCGGTTGGTGGCGTGCGGCCGAGGTGTTGGTAAGCTTTGTACGTGACTTTACGGCCGCGCGGCGTGCGCTCTAGCAGGCCAATTTGCATGAGGTACGGTTCATAAAAATCCTCGATGGTACTGCGCTCTTCGGCGGTCAATGCGGCAAGGGTTTCTACACCGACCGGGCCACCTTTGTAGTTTTCGATAATGGCATTTAGCAGCATGCGGTCAGCCGGGTCCAGGCCGAGGTCGTCGACTTCCAGCAATTGCAACGCCTTTTTGCTAATGACCGTGTCGATGATGCCGTCGCCGTTGACATCGGCGTAGTCGCGCACGCGCTTGAGTAAGCGATTGGCGATGCGCGGCGTCAAGCGTGAGCGATGGGCCAGCTCCTGGGCGGCTTCGCCGTTAATGCGCACCTGCAAAATGTCGGCAGCGCGCGCGATAATCTGCTGAATCTCCTCTGGTTTGTAAAATTCCAGACGGTGAATAATGCCGAACCGGTCGCGCAGCGGTGCAGCCAGCGCGCCCGTACGCGTGGTGGCGCCGATCAGCGTAAAGTGCGGCAAATCCAGGCGCAGGCTGCGCGCGCTTGGCCCTTTGCCCAGCATAATATCCAGCTTGTAATCTTCCATGGCGGAGTACAGCACTTCTTCGACCGTGCGATTTAGCCGGTGAATTTCGTCGATGAACAGCATGTCGCCGTCCTGCAGATTGGTGAGCAAGCTGGCCAGGTCGCCAGCCCGTTCGATGGCCGGGCCGGAGGTCACGCGAATGGTTGCGCCCATTTCATTGGCGATAACGCTGGCCATAGTGGTTTTGCCCAGGCCCGGCGGGCCGTACAGTAGCACATGGTCGAGCGCTTCGCCGCGCTTTTTGGCGGCATCAATTGCCAGCCGCAAGTTTTTTTTGAGTCGTTCCTGGCCGATGTAATTGGCAAAATCGCGCGGGCGCAGCGTGTTTTCCAGCTCGGCTTCTTGCTGGTCATCATCGGCCGGGAGGGTGGTGGTTACGATTCGTTCAACTGCCATAGTACCTCTGTTATTTTGCCCGCAAAGCTAATTTGATACGGTCTGCGGTTGACGCATCAGCAGGCACGTTTGCTAACGCCGCAGCCGCATCTTGCGGCGAATAGCCCAGCGCCACCAGCGCCTCAACGGCCTCGTCCTGCTTGAGTAACGCGTCCGACTGCAACATACCCGTCGTCGCCAGGTCTACGCCCGCCAGCCCAACTTTGTCCTTGAGGTCAACCACAATTCGTTCAGCCACACGCTTCCCCACCCCATTCGCCTGCTGGATAAATTTGAGGTCGCCACCTGCAATCGCCCGCCGCACGTCGCCGGCCGAGCCAATACTTAACACGCTCAGCGCCATTTTAGGCCCAACGCCGTTCACATCTAATAACTGCTCAAATAACTGCTTGGTATCCAGCCGGACAAAGCCGAACAGATCGTGCGCCGTTTCGCGGATATGTTCGTGAATGTATAGTTTGGCCCGCGTACCAGTGGTCAATGCGCCGTAATCTTCGCTTGTCACCAGCACGCCGTAACCGACGCCGCCCGTATCAACCACTACTACGTCCGAAATCTTTTCGGCAACGTTGCCAGTCAATGTCGCTATCATCTTTTTATTATCGCACACTCTGCTTATGGTAGGCGTTGTAGATTGCGCTTTTGCTCGCGCCCATATACGTGCGTGGGCTACTCGAGGTGTTGTGCAATTACCATCTCTAGCTTTTCCTTATCTGCAAGGATCATTTCTGATGGAAGCTCGTTGAGTGCGAATGCCTCAACCTCCAAACCTTCAGCTTCTGCGTCGGGAGTGGCCACAATCTTTTCGCCCGGTAGCGCGGATGCCTCAAAGACGGCTAGGTTCATCGGTAGCTCTTGGCCGGTTGGAGACACAAAAATCTTTTGCTCCACAACGACCAGGCGGCCGATCCGAACCCTCATGCCCGCCTCCTCAAGGGCCTCACGCACAAAAGCATCATCAAAATCCTGGCCGCGTTCAACGGTTCCGCCCAGCAACGAATAGCCTGGATGCAAGGCCTGCGTTCTTTTGGCGAGCACCACTCTATCAAGGCCGAACCAAACCACACCAATCGCACCGCCTTCCGGCTGCTTCTGTTTGTTTTTGCGTCGCTGCATCTCAAAATTCTGTGCATCAAGCTCTTGGCGCACTGATCTCACTTCAATGCCAGGATATTTTTCTAGGAGACGCTCAAAAGAAGTTTTCATAATTCCCGATTATACAGGGAACATCCGAACTCTGGAAGTCAGGAACTACGCGAACCGCGCCGTGCTGGCGTGCGTCAGCGCTGCGGCTAACGCGTCGGCGCAGTCGTCGGGTTTAGGCACGGTGTCCAGCTTGAGCAGCACACGCACCATTTCCTGTATCTGTTTTTTGTCTGCTTTGCCGTAGCCGGTGACCGATTGTTTGATCTGTAACGGCGTGTATTCAAAAATCTGTAACCCCGCCTGGCGGCCG
>Ga0157373_10000299_pt1 | contig 40111 bp, 41 predicted proteins | sample C65metaG_FD_113460 | JGI IMG/M metagenome (GOLD analysis project Ga0157373, IMG submission 113460) | Corn rhizosphere microbial communities from Kellogg Biological Station, Michigan, USA - C6-5 metaG | ecosystem: Host-associated > Plants > Roots > Rhizosphere > Soil | place: USA: Michigan... | reverse complement strand
TGGATTTGTTGTTGTTGGGCGAGCATCTTGGTGTTTTTCTTTCGACACTTTAAGATACAAAAAACGGGGTTGAAAACCTAAATTTTCAACCCCGTTGTCCTAAAGGACTTTTTCAGTGCCCTCATTTTTTCAGCAGGGCTTTCCCAAATAGTTAAGCTTGATTTGTTTCTTATTTCGCTGCGTTTTTCTTTTCGGTTACGTCTTTTCGCAGGTCAGTAGCCACTACTTTGATCTGCTGTAAAGCATTACGCAGACGAGTGCCAGCTGCTTTGTTGTTTTTCTCATAAAATGCTGCGCCTTCTTTCTCGGCAGTTTCTACCAACGCTTTCAGTTCTGCTAATTTTTCCATAGTCTTTAAATTTAAATGATTAATAATGTAAATAAATGTTTTTCAATAAATAAGGCAGCAAAGATAAACAAGCAGCTTAAACTGCCATATCCTGTTCCTGGGTTTTAGCCTGGCTTTTATCTTTGCTCACTTCCAGCTTATGATCTTTGGCCGGTTCTTTTAGGAACTGTTCGCGTTTTTCTGGTTTACCGTCCTCACGGAAGAAATTTAACTGGCTATAGCGCGGTGAAACTTCCATATACAGCTTGCTTTCTTGCCCATCTTTGCTTACGGTCACCAGCGGGCGGTTACCGTTCTCGATAGATTTGATCAATTGTTCACGCTGCTTTTCATCATTCAACTCTTTAATGTTGAACTTATCCAGCGTATTTTCCAGGATAAAACCATAAGTCGGCACGTGGTATTGCAGCGTCTGGAAATTATGGTGACGGTCTTTTTGACTGTCCATATCCAATTTAATCCAGGCCTGGTAAGGTTCGCCGCCTAATTTCAACAGGTCATCGCGGAAAACCGCACGCCCCTGAATGAGGTTGACAGACTGTTCGGCGGTAAAGCCCTTCCCTCGTTCCACGAAAACGGTCTGACTAACACCCGGATTACGGTAAGTGCGTGCAAAGTCCTTTTCGAGATAGTTTACATTGGCTTCCTGCATTCGGGCTAGGTCCGTCTTATGTGCCGGATCTTTGCCAGCCGCTAATACTGCGTCTCTAACCTGCGCCTTAAAAAATGTCAGTGCATCTTCCACCTTTTCAAAAGATTTGACATCGTTTTTGCCTGGTTCCTTTTCGTTCGGGCGGATCACCATGTATTTCTCTCCCTCAGCCAGCGGTTTGCCATTAAGCAGGCGCACATCATACTTGTTAAGATAGTAATTCTCGGATTGCCCTGATTGCTTGAAATAGAGTGTCAAGTCCACCTGTCCTCTGTTACCCATCACCCGATCATGCAGCATAAAGTCACTTACGCCTTTTTCCATTTGCTTTTGCATGTCATCGGCGACTTTCTTCCCAAAGCCCAGTTTGGAAAGCTCATCCTGTAAATTTTGAAGATTGTTGTAATTCATATCTTTTTTGTTTTTTAATGAATTGGCTTGTTTCAGTTCGTCGAGCAAGGCATCGACGTACCTGTAATGTATCTCATGTGTTTGTGCCGGCCCGCGCGGTTCATAGTATGGCGCCTTCGATTCCAGGTATTGCATCGCATAGCCCAAAGTGTCGAAAAATACGAAATGCTGCGGCTTCAGTTCTACTATCGTCGGCACCAGAGGGAACACTATATGGTTCATGCCTACGTCTTGCGCGTCTTCCAGCATGGCGATAATCTCCCCAGCGTATCTGGTTTCCAACTGCATGGCTTAAGATTTATTGACCTTGAGTAGTACCTGCTGTCCGCCATGCAGTTTTACCTTTATGCGCCGCACTTTTTTGCCCAGGAGGTTTTTCGCCGCCGAGATGCCAGCGGTCGCCGCCTGTGTGCCAAGCGAGTAATCCGCAGACAGGAATTGCATACTTTCCAGCGCGCTGTTTGCACCCTGCCCAGCGGCCTCGCCGATTTCCGCTTCCGGCGCTGCGATGCCCGCCATGCCGTCCAGCGAAAACACAGTGAGATTGACCGGGATAATCGAGGTACCTAAGCGGACGTTTTTTATATCCAGCAGTAGCCGTTGATTCGTGATCGAGCATAAACCTGAAAGCGACTGTCCTTTCCGCAATAACAAACCGTTAATGCGTATCGTATCCGCCAACAGCAACTTGACTACCCCGCCCGTTAGCACTTTTTGATTGCCGTCAATAACAGCCGGTATCGCCTTAAAAGCGCTATCTGGTTTTTTACCAGCAATCTCTTTTTTAAGCCTTTCCGAAACCAAGCCCGGGTTTTGTATCTCTTTGATCTTGTCAAGCATGGTGCTTAACTGCGTCATCTGCGGATCTGGCGTATTCACCTCGCTTTGCTTTTCCTTTAGCAGTCGTTCCATTTGTTTTAATTGTTCGCTTTGTTTGTTATCTGGCAAAGTGGTCATTTGTTTAACTGGTTGCGGCGGCTGGCTGATCTGTTGATTAATGGCCGCTAAACGTTCCTGTATCTTGACTTCGTTGGCTTCGGCGGAACCTGACGGTTTATTGAATTTTGCCGTATCCCAGCCTAATGCTGCAAAAGCTCCGGCAGTTGAATGCGATTTCGCCGCCAAACTGTCCCGCTTTGCCTGTTCATACATAGTTAGTTTATTTGTCGCTCCGTCCTTTTGTAACTGTGCACCTGGCAAAACCGTGTTGATGCCATGATTCTTTGCCGTTGTTTGGGCTATTTCCCCGTTATGTCCTCCGCCAAGCGCATAAAAGCCCAGCGCGGAGAATAACAGCACAAATACAGGCATGACCAACAGCATGATGAGTGTTCTTTTTTCTGGTGTTGTCATAATATTTTGATTTAAAAATGAATGAATGCTTTAATACATAGGAGAATACAACAACCGCCGAATAGCAGAATAAACAGCACTAACGCGGTGATCCAGGAACTGCGGTTCCAGTACTGCGTATTTCGGCTTAAGTACTCTGCCACTTTGCGCTGTCCTTTATCGATGTTAGCCTGCATTTGTTCCAGCCAAACAGCCGATTGACCGCCGCCCTTATTTTTTCTCTTAAAAAGTCTCATGGCTGGTTACTTTTGATCTGTTCGTCCTGGTTTTTTATTGTTTCCCAGCGCTCTATGAGAAAACCGTGAGGGTTGTTATCGCTGCGCGATACATTTCGTGCGGCACCCTGTGTAACCAGGCTGCGTGTCGTAGTTGAAGTGCTGCGCACCAGTTTTTCGGTTGCATAGCAGGTAAATCGGTATGGATAACTGTTCATATCCAGCCTTATGCTGTCCACGATTACTTGTTGGCTGATATTTCCCGAAACGAGGTTATTATAATAACCGGCTTCTTTTAGGTTATCGTAAGCGGTTTTGGCGCTGCCGTCGGCTAAATAAAGCGCTTTCGTGATTGTCGCCTGTATCTGCTTTTCATCAGGGTCAAGGTCAAAAAACGCTTCATGGAATACCTTGATGTGATCGCGTAGCTCTACCGGAATGTTATCACGGCGATCCTGTGCGATGGCTTCGAGCGCCTTACCATTAGCCAATACATAAATATGGCTGCGGAATTCTTCACTGTACCGGTAGCTCTGATAAACTGAAAAACATGTAATACCGATACAAGCCGTAATAAGCAGATAGCTGAACAGTTTGATGTGCTTAAAAGCGCTGTCTATATTTTTAAAATGCTGAAACATCACTTGCCCTCCAGTTTATTTTTTTGGTGATTACTTCCAGCGCCTCTGTAACCCTCGTTAAAATCGGTGGGTGCGTTCAAAATATTGCTACGAGCCTGTTCAAACCGTTCACCAGCCACACCTGCGGAGGCTACAGCTGCATTTATCGTAGTGCTGGCCGCATTTTGCGTGATCCGAGTGACATTATTAAGCAAGCCGTTACCACCATGAGCATGGATTACATAATTGGCCACACTTGGCACCGAGAAATAACCGACAATACCAATGCAGAGAAAAATCAGATACGCAATGTCGGTTTGGCTAAAGAAAGTGTCACCGGAGCTTTGTATCTGCGAAATGTCCAGCTTGATCATTTCCTGCTGCACCTGCCCAATAATACTGCCGAATATGTTGGCAATAGGCAACCACAAAAAGATATTGATATATCGAGCGATCCATTGTGTTAGCGTATGCTGCAAGCCATCGAATACCGCAAACCCAAATACCAACGGCCCGAGTATTGCTAGCACAATGAGGTAAAATGTGCGAATCACATTGATACAGAGTATGGCCGCTGCATAGAGTACCTGTAACACCTCACTCATCCACTGCTTGATATCGTTTTTAAAATTGTACGCCTGTTTATCCATCCAAAATTTCACATCATTACCTAAAGAGGAAAAGGTACCTTCGTTTTGGTCGTTCGGATCATCGGGATGCGTGTACTTATACCAGGCTTGCCTATCGCCATTTCCGTCATCACCGACATACATTTGATAAGAACTGCTATTCTTGATAGCATCTTCCTTTTGTTTTAGCAATAAAGCAATGCTGTTATTCGAATTAGTAACCATTGCGCCGGTGGTCGACACGATTGGTTGCATGATGCCATTCATAAGCGCGATAACCGCCGGAAATAATAATATAGCCAAGCCCAAAGCAAAAGGTCGTAACAAAGGATAAAAGTCAATAGCTTCCGCACGCGCGATCTGCTTCCAAACCCTTGATGCGATATACCACAAGGCTGCAAATCCGGCAATACCGCGTCCCGCATCGATAAGGTTGCTGCACATCGGTATCATCTGGTCATAAACCTTATTCAATACCGGCTGCATCCCTGTCAGACTGGTAGTAATATCCTGTGCCTGGGTGAAAGATGGCATCGTTAGTAATACCGCGGCTATGCCGCTTATGTAAATGCGCTTTTTCATGGGTAAAGGGATTTTAAGTTGTACACCTCGTTTTGGTCCGTTTGCCTTTGCAGCAACAGCACATTAGTGCGCCGGTTAAAGTCACGCAGAAAATTCAGCTTATCACTGCTTGACGCATAAATGCGGTCGATAGCCGACAGCCTTTCATCATCGCTCATGCGCAGCTTGGAGGCTGTTATGATGTTGGCCAGTTCATTCACATCGTTTAATGCCGCGCTCGTGAGTTGCGAGTATACCCGCAATAAATAATCTAATTCATTGGCATTAAAACTGCCACTGTTTCGAAATTGTCGGTAAGCTCTTTTGTATTCTGAAACGATGCTAGCTTCGTCGGCAATGATATCTGCGACACGCGCATATTTCGCTACTTCTGGATTGACCGCCAATAAGCCATCAAGAAAGGCCGAATGAAGATTCAGATTTCCTTGCGCCAAACTTTTCACCTGCTCATAACCTTGAGTTAACATGGTGTAGCCTCGCTGCATATCGGATAGAATCGCCTTAAATTGCGTCAGCTTTTCAATATCATACAGCAATTGCTGTATGTCCTGTCCCGTTGATACCTGCGCAGCAGCCGGTTTAAAGCTGAAAGCACAAAACAAGAAGCCAGCCAGGCTAATGAATTTTTTAATTGATTCCATAAATACCTTTTGAAGTGTTCAAATCATTGAGTGAATTGTTGCACTGGATGATCAGAAGACGGACACTGTTACCAAAACTCACACTAAACCCAAGCCTATCACGGACGTTCTGATAAATGATGTCAAGCCGCCCAATACGCTGGTCATCGCTCATTTCCAGTTTGCCGTCAGTCATTATCACCTGCAGTTCGGATAGGTCTTTGTCGGTTTCAGTCAATACCGCGGTTTTAACTTTGCCGATATAGTTCCGGGTATCATCATCCAATGCAGACAGACCATTCAGGCGTTCAAATTGTTGCGAAATGAGTTGCGCATAGGAAACAATACTATCCGCTTTCGGGTTGTTTTTAATAGCTGGATTGACCGTTCGCAGCGAACCGTAATAGGCCGAATGCAGATCGAATTCGCCTTTAACCCAACTGCCTATGCCACCCCAGCCACTTTGAGTAATCTGATACCCTTGTTTTACATAGCGGCCATATTGCTCGAGCGCTGCAATCTGTTCGGTCAGGTACTTGATCTGCGTTTTCTTTTGGGAAAACCATTCGGTAAAAGTCTGACCGCAGCAAAGCTGTGTAGAACCAAAAAATAAAAAACAAGTACCAAGAAATACTCGAGTAAAACCTTTCTGTTTAATCGATACCATAATATTTTTTTAAGGTAAGCACCTCGTTTTCACTATTTGCCCGCTGAATACTGAGTGTATAATTTTGATTATTGAAGGTTTTTAGGTCGGTACAATTCGTATCAACTCTGTCAGCCGCCCTGCCTATCAACTCCAGCCGTTTGGCGTCTGTCATCTGAGTTTTAAAAGAATTGATGACTACCAGTATTTCATCGAGGTTTTTGACACTTTCCTCCAATATCCCGGAATACACTTCTTGCATATAGGAAAGTTCATCGGTTGAAAAATGGGGATCTGATTTAAGCAGGCTCCAGGCGTGGTTATACTGACTGACCAGCGCAGCCTGCTTTTCCGTCATATCCTTGATACGTTCGTAGTAGGCAATCACCGACTTGACCGTTTGTAGTTCTTGGTAATAGTTTTCAAAAAGTTCTTTTTGCTTTTGCGTCTGGTCGGATATTTCCGCCAATTTCAGCTTGGACAACTGGTTTTCAAGTGCCTTTTGTGCATTTTGTAGCCAGATCGTTTGGTTCTGTAAGCGCTGTACTTCCAGGTCTATGGCCCTGATCACTCTGCCCACGGTCGAAGAAATAACCGAGCTGACGACAAACTGTGCATCAGCACCCTGAGGCAGGGAAACCAGTATGGTAGCCGAAGAAAGCGGCAGGATCACCATATACGTTTTCATAAATTTTAAAAATTTGGACACAATAACCTCCTTTAGCGCCGCTGAATGCGGCACTTCAACATTTTTGTGTAGTAAATAATTTTGTTAGTTAATCTTTCGGTAAATAGCTCGCTTTAAAATCAGTATACCCTTATCCGGGTTAAAGCGGAAAACCCGGCCAGTCGTGGTTTCATTTAGCAATTCAGTAGAGTTGTCGTAATCACCCTCGACTTTTTCCAGTTTATGTTTCTTAGGCAGTAGTTTACCGTTACGAATGGCCTGGTAGCCAGTGTTGCGGGTAATGATATAGTGTTGATTATTTGTGTGGGTAAATATCAACGTATCATCTGCGATAGCGTACTCGCTTTGCACGTGGTTGACATAGATCCCATCGATAAACGATTCAACTTTTGCACTCTTGCTCTGACAGGCCCCTACGATCGCTATGCCGCACAGGATGAATAATCTAAGATACTTCTTCATAACACTTAATTTTTAGTAGATAATTCGATTGCCAGCATCGCGATACCTTTTTGAATGCTGCCATATTTTTTTGCGTATTGCTGAACTTTTACTTTTTCAGTTTCTTCGGTAGTATAAGCCAGATATTCAGTGAGGCTTACTTCAGTGCGGTAAACCTTGGAATGCTGGCCTCCCAGGCTGATGAACACCTCTTTGTATTTTCGCTTAGGGTCGTTAGCCCGGTTCATGGATAGGATTTGCGCCCGTTCTTTTTCCGTTAAGCCTAACAGTTCCTGTATAACATCAAATTTGTTTTGATACTTGCTTTGATCGAGCAAGATTTTGCAATCGGAATTATTGATAATGGCTTGTTTAACGATTGGTGAAGAAATGATGTCCTCGACTTCCTGTGTTACCACGATAGCCTCACCGAAGAACTTGCGGACAGTTTTAAATAAATACTTAATGTATTCAGCCATGCCATCTTTAGCGATGGCTTTCCAGCATTCTTCGATCAGCAGCAGCTTACGTATACCTTTAAGTTTACGCATTTTACTGATGAACATTTCCATCAGGATGAGCGTAACTACAGGAAATAAGATCGGGTGATCCTTTATAGCATCTATTTCAAAAACAATAAAGCGCTCATGTAAAAGATCAAGGTTTTCCGTCGCGTTTAGCAGGTAATCAAATTCACCGCCGCGGTAGTAAGGATTGAGCACATAAAGGAAATTGGCTACATCGAAATCTTTTTCCTTTACCTTACCCTCTTCCAGTACCTGCATATATACATCCATCAGGTATTCGTAGAATGTATTGAAGCATGGAAAAATGTCGGGATGTAGCGAAAGATGATCGAAATATCCAGTGAGTGCATTTGATAGCGCCACATATTCCGAACGCCTAAAATTCTCGTCGTCCTTTTTCCAAAGTGCTAAAAGCAAGGTTTTGATGCTTTCCTTTTTTTCGGTATCCAGTATGTCGCCGTCGGTCAAGTAGAATGGGTTAAAGCTGATCGGCGAAGCGTCCGAGTAAGTAAAATAATAACCACCCACCAAGTCACATAAACCTTTGTAGCTATGCCCTACATCTACCAACACTACATGAGCCCCCTGCTCATAGTAACTCCTTACCAGGTGATTAGTAAAAAAAGATTTACCCGAACCTGAAGGCCCTAAAATGAACTTATTACGGTTTGTCGTAAAACCCAGGTGCATTGGTTCATCAGAAATATCCACATGCACCGGTTTACCTGTCAGCCGGTCTCCCAAGCGAATACCAAACGGGCTGATACTGTCGCGATAATTGCTTTCCATGTTAAAGAAGCAAGCCGCCTGCTCGATGAACGTATCAAAAGTATCATTCATTGGAAAATCAGCCTCGTTACCCGGCATACCCGCAAACCAAATCTGAGCCGCGCCGGCCGTTTCCTGTTTGACCGTCGCATCCATCTGTGCCATTGCCGAACCGACCAGGTTTTTCAAATCGCGAATCCGAACCGGGTCAGCCGACCAGCACAACACATTAAAATGCGCCTTAATAGGCAAACGCTGCTCACCGATGGCTTCATTGAGGAAGTCATTTACCGCATCCCGGCTAATCGCATTCTCCCGGCTGTAACCGGCAAGGGATTGCAGACGAAGTTTCTTTGCCTCTAACTTTTTAATAGTTTTCTGCCCATCCTCAATAAAGATGTATTGGTTAAGGATATGGTTGCAGGGCAACAAGCTGCCCAACGGCGAAACAAAGCCAATGCTAAACTTGGTGCGATCGGTCGAGTATTTATCATAATTGATGCGCGAGCCGCACAAAGGCGGCAGGTCTTCAGTGTCAGAAAGCGTATACAATTCGCAATGGTTCCTACCGATCCTTACCTCATCCCCGATATGAATATCCTGAAGCAAAGGCTGCTCGGCATCACTGCGAAGCATCAGGTAGCGCTCAATAACACCGGAATGTTCTGCCGTTCCTGCTAATCCATCATCCGACAAGCGTACCAGTTTAATATAGCCACTGTCCGCCAGCACACGTTCAAACTGACCTGCGCTGTCTAAAAAATCCTTAAACAAAACCGGGTTGACCGTTTGTTGCGGTACTATGCTTTTGCGCAGGATGTTGCTATAAGCCGATGAACTAAGTTTGCGGTCTTTTGGTTTTTGCGTTAGAAATACATAACAACGGTGTTCCAAGCATTCCCGTTCGTTAAAAAAACGCTCACTGGCACGTGACAGAAAGCCTTTACCCGACTTTTCAAAGTCAGCCTTAAACCCACTCTCCAGCCACCAATCCTGTTTATGAAAAACTGAACCGATTGGAAGTAAACGGATGGCCTTTATCCATGCCTGGTGATAAGCTTCATAATCGCGGTCAGACAGTGTGAAGATTTCCGGCAGGCTAACTTCGTAGCCTATGGTAATATCTCCGTGTGCGGAAAGTATTGCACCGTTCTCTACCTTAGTGAGTGGTAACAGGCTTTCTATGTTAATTTCCATAAGGCCCTCCAGTCTTTTTTAAATTGATAAATAGTTTTCGGGAACGGCAGCGTATCTGTTCGGGCAGATGCTTCTTTGCAAAATGCTTAGACAGCCCGTGTTCACCGAACTGGTGGCTGAGCCGCAACACGATAAAAAACAACGCCGTACCTAAGCCCAGTACTACCGGCAAAATGATCCATAAAGACAACCCGCAGATATACATCACCGCAAAACCGATCAGTAGTGTTACCAGACCGATAGCTAAGTAAGCGATATATTGCGCCTTCAAACCCTTGAAAACAATTGGTTTCGACACTCCTTTATTGATCTGGTAAATGCTCATAATCCGAAAAATGATTTGAGTACAGTTGCCACAATGACCAGGAACACGCAAGAGCCGAACCATGCGGCAGCCACTTTATTGGTATCAGGCTCACCTGCATTCCATTTATTAAAAACTTTCACAGCGCCGATGATACCGACCACCGCACCAATGGCATACATCAGGTTACAGCCTGAATCAAAGTAGCTCTTGACTTGCGTTGTGGCCTGGTTTATCCCTGAATTGCCGTCTTGGGCAAAACAGTAATTAACTGTTAGCCATCCGATCATAAACATCAACGTCTTGGTCAACCCTATGCGTTTCTTTTCTGGCGGTAATTCACGGTAAGCAATCATCCAACTGCAAACACTTTGACATATTGATTTAAATAGCGATTTCATGGGTTTAAATGATCAGGGATTAATTCCAGAGGTTAGTTAATTCGTCGTCCGAGATAGGAAACAGCGCGTTTTCGCGGATGTACTCGTTAAGTGCCCGCTCATTTGGCGTATCGCGGATGGCCCTGTACTTGGCTTTTACTAAAGCGAACAGGGATAGGAAATCTTCTTTTGTACCCTGCTCTTTGTCCAGGATACGAAAGATGCTTTTAAGTTCCTCGATCACATCCGGTACCAAGCTTTGTTGTAATTCCCGGCTATCCACTTCGTCAAGCGCATCCGGCGCAAAACCGAACATATTCATATCCAACCTTGACATACCCTCCGGCAACTTGGATTTGCCGATCAGGTCATCTTCCTGCTCTAACCGGGGCTCATCTTCTAACTCTTCGTCCCACTCCCGACGTAATGGCTCTATCGTTGGCTTTCTGCGCTTGTGATCCAACCATTCCTTTAGCTGCTTCCGATAAAGCAGCGGCAAGACGATCAAATACCAGACGCTGGCGAGCACTAAAGCAGCAACCAAAAACTGCTGCCAGGTGAATGATTTGAATATCATAATACTTTGCTTTTGTCCGGCGCGACATTGCACCGGATTTTCAAAAGCAAAGTTTCATCGTCATCAAAAGCTTAAATGGGTCATTAAGGGACACCTCTGAAATACAAGAATAATGCTGACTATTAATTATTTACAAATCTGTTTAATCGTGAATTTTTCCCCTATTACCCTTGTTCGGGTCATATTCATTTTCCTTATCAAATTTGCGGTCTATGCTTTCTCTCATTTCGACCAGGTATTGCGTACGATCCAGTCTTTTGCGGCGCCGCAATTCTGATACGCGTTTGGAAGGAATGCCGAGGGTGGCATGGAAAGTTTCTTCTAATGCTCGAAAAATATCGGCAATACTGGCCGAGCCATTATTCACTTGAGCCGTTTGATGAATACCAATACCGATCTCTGCTAAGTTAATCGTATCGCCGGTCCAATAAAGTCCGCTGGCGTCCATCCCAGGCTCAAAAGGCGCACTAGGGTTTTTCCTGAGCATCGTGATTTTTTCAACCAACCAATCTCTCAAGCTTTCATAAGCCCTGAATTTAGAGAAAAGGTAATCGCAACTGGTTGAAAATTCCGGGTCGAGATCCGGAATATTTGGCAACAAAATGTTTTGTGGTTCGGCGCCACGGATAAAGTAAATGTTGTCCAACTCCTCGGCATTCAATTTATAATACTGATATAGAAAAGCATATTGCCGAAAGAACCGTGCAATATATTGCAGCTCTAACTCCAGAAACTCCATTTGTTTAGATACATCGCCTTTGGGCAAATTGCTTTCAATCTCATACAGTTCAGTGTAATAAATATTCCAATGGTAAAAAGCAGGTTTGATGTATTTAAAAAAAGGGATTTCTTCTGTTTTGTCCTTAAATGAATGATCGTCAAAATGCACCTTGAGTTTTTTCAGTGCATCTCGAATGAGTTTTAATGAACTTGTCCAACGCTGAAATGGGTCTTTCGTTTGGAAATAGGTTTTTTCCAAATCATTTTCTAACTGGCTGAGGAGCCGGGTGCTGATTTCCTGTATCATAAGTAAATTATTAAGAAAGCTCTGCCTTAGCCTGTTCACTGGCGACAACTATTACTCCGGCAGAATGATAGGTAGAATTTTTATCCATGATATGCTTTTTTTAACCATTGGTTAAGCAAATATGGAACGAGGTAATATATTCAGAAATAGTGCTGAAACCCCTTTTTTAAGGATAGGGTGATGTCACTATGAAAGGAAAGATCAAAGCCCGAGCTTACGTATCAGTTCTAGCTTGCTTTTGACACCAGTTTTAGAGTAGATTTTTTGCACCGTATTATCAACGGTATTTTCGGAAATAAACAAACGCTCACCAATGGCTTTATAGGTCAGGCCCTGGCAAAGCAGCAATACTATTTCGCCTTCGCGTCGCGAATAACCGTATAATTTGGCTTGTTGTTCAAAGTCGTCCTGTCGGTTACGCAATTTCAAAACAGCTTCTTGCAAAGCTTTGTGCTGTTCGCGTTCATGGCGAATCATCTTACGGAAATAAATCAACGTAATGGCGATGATACCAGTGTTCGTACACAACACTTCGAATAACTGGCTTTCTTCGACTAATCCAAAAAACGCCAAGGCAGCCCACGGGCTGATCGCTATGTACATGAATAGTTCATCAATGTATTGATTCTTATTTTTCAATTCGCGGTTTTGATAACGAATAGCCTTAAACATAACCCATAACAAAACAAGCGCATAGCCAAATGGCACTATCATACCGTACCTAATATCTACATTGAGGTTACCGTTAATCGAATAAACGATCACGAAGAAAACGAGATAAGGCAGGAAAAGAAATAGAGGCACTCCATACAGCGCATGCCAGCGCAATTGCTTTAAATCAAAGGCTTGGTAAAAATAATAGGGAAAATAAGAAGCCATTAAAAACCCACTACCGTAGGCGATCATTTCCTGTATGCTTACCGGAATCGTTGTAATTGACGGGTCTGGAAACAAGCCGCCGGTAATATTGTAAAACAGCATTAGGAAGATTAGCAGCAGGTATAATCGCCGATTGAGTTCTTGTGGTCGCAGAAAATAAAATGCGGCTTGGAAAACCAGCATAATGGCTTCCAATAAAATAAAAATAAAGGTAACGATGTGTACCTGGGTGCCGAATACTAACATGATGAGAATTAAATGCCAGCTTCACGTTTAAGAAAAAAAAGGCTATAGCTTAATTCCAGGCGGTTATAAACTATAAAACCAAAACGTTCATACCAAGGCAAGTTTTGTAAGGTAGAGGTTTCCAAATAAGTAGGCAGCTTTTTTGAGTTGGCTTCGTGTAGAATTTCAGTTAATAATTTGCTTCCAATTCCAGTATGCTGAGCTGTGGGTATTACACCTATAAACCACAAGTAAGCCATGTCGATTTTTGGTTGTAACTTCTTAATCGCGGACTCTCGATTTAATGCTTTAAAAGTGCGCAGTATTCCGATTGACTTAATAATCAACTTAATATCCAGCCATATAGCCTTAAAACTAAAGCATTTTTTTTGTGGATACAAAATCAATGCACAAGCATTTTTGTCGTTGGAAAGGAAAACATCACCAAAAAGGTAACATTGTTCAAAAGAATAGTCCATAAGGGCCTTGATTTCTTTTGTGTTATGTTTATGTCCTATAATGTAATTTACGCTTTGGTTGTCATAAAAAGACTGTGATAAAATTTCGATAACCTTATTTTTGTCGTTTTTATTAGCTTTTATCATAAGCAGAAGGAAGAGGTTTATGTAAGTATTTAGTATAAATTATTGGATTATGTCGCGACAACTATCACGTATTATTATGCGCTTTTTTGAATGAGGTATATTATAAAAAACGCAATAAACTTCGGCTAAGAACTTCCTGTGTTGGTCATTGCTTCACTTTTGATGATATTTATCCGGTTTACGGTCTGATACTGCTGGTAGAAATAAAGCCCATGTGAATTTAGGATTCCATGAATAAAAATATCTATAGAACGCATAACCATATCTATATTATTAAAAGACTGAATAAGAAGTGCTTCTGCTAACAGTAGATAGGTATAAGTTGCGGCAGCAATATCCAGATCTTGCCTGTAAAGGTACTGTACAACACCATTTTTGAGATTGTTCCGCACTTTAGCCGATAAATAAGTTAATTTAAATTTCCTCATTTCGTCGATAGCATCAGGATAATCACGAAGCGACATTTCACTAAGTACATGCCTGAGTTCAATCAGTCTGACCAGTACATTTGTTTGTGATAGCAATTCTTGCACCGCATTTTCTGACTCTATTGCATTTGCATAAATCTGTTCTTTCAACCGATATTTTATCAATTTCACTACTTCCAGCACCAATTCTCTTTTATTGCGGAAACATAAGTAAAGAGTCTTTTTAGATATGCCGGTCTGCCGGGCCAGGTGATCCATCGTAACATTCTTTACTCCTATTAACTGAAATTGAGTCAATGCAGCATTGATCAAAAATGCTCTTTTTGAGTTATTTCCAAACAATCTAACTGGCTGTACTTGTTGCATTTTCGTAATGTTTACCTCGTGCCTTTACTTGATACCCACCATAGCTGCACTTTCCTGCCATAACCGATCCTGTGCCTCCCGGCTTTGCGCTAATTGGGAAGGATTAGGAAACGTTGGTTGGCCTTTAACCAGAGAGACATAAATATGTCCCGGTGGCAAAGTGACAGATCCAAGAGCAACTTTAGCCAGTAATTCGCCGGAGCGTTCTGCTGTTCCCATGACATATTCCGGTCGGAATAACCCAACCAGACGGAAGACCGTGTGCATTAAAACAGTGACGATGACTTTACTGAGACGCGAGCTATCACGGCCAAGCGATGTGCCACCCGTCAAACCCGGATTAAATGCTATTACGGTTATTTGTCGGATTTTGACTTCAGGCAGCCTTGCGAGCGATTGTGCAGTTAACAGATTGCACAGCTTCGAAGCCGCGTAAGCACGTACGCCTGTGCCCAAACCTGTTTTGGTTGGATGCAACAGTTCCTGGGGATCAAGAATTTTGGGCGCTATCGGCGTAACAGCAGGATCATGGGTGTCGCTTGTTGTAATCACCAAGCGACCATGATCTGCCATGTGCGGTTCCAGAAGCCTGGCCAGTAAGTAGTGGGCAAGATGATTGACAGCGAACGTCAGTTCGTAACCATCTGCGCTTCTCTTATCGTTGTTGGCATTTTGCACGCCAGCGTTGAGAACCAAAATGTCGATGCGGCTTTTCCCAAGCTGTTCCATTACCGCACCGGCAAACTTCCGAGCGCTGGCAAGTGATGCAAGATCAAGCGGTATAATTTCGACGCCTGGTGGTGCATTTCGTCCATTCCCGCGGGCACCGATAATCACTCGTATGTTGGGCTGGGCAGCGATATGCTGCACGGCAAACGCACCTAGGCCGGCAGTGGCGCCGGTCATTACAACCACACGCTGTGGTTTTTCTTTTTCCTTATTCATACAGCTTATACTTGTCTTTCGGTGCTAACTATAACTTTTTAATTCGTCGTGAACTGATGATAAACAACCGATGCGAAACTGGGCATCTTGAGGCCTTTGGCAAGCGGCGCAACAATGTTCACAGCCATAGCTTCCTCCACTTCGTCTAAGCTTTTACCTTGCGCAATCATGGCTTTTATATCTTCGTATTGCTGTTGAAACTGAGCCAACTTCTGCCGAACATCTGCTTTCCTTTCAACATCGCCGTGTCCGTTTACGAAGGTATCGGCATCGAGCTTGAGCATTTGTTCAACAGTGGTAAGCCAACCGCTCGCTGAGCCGCCTTTTTCTTTGTGTATGGTAGGCGTCGGGCTTCCGCCCCAAGCAAGAACGTCGCCTGCAAAAACAACTTTTTGGTCGGGAAGGTAGACGATCGTGTCTCCGCTGGTATGCGAAGGACCAAAATAGATGAGTTCAAAGTTTATGCCCGCAAGGGTCATTGACACTTTACTCTTAAAGGTATAGTTTGGCAAAACAGAATCGGGAAGCGTGCCCATAATACCTGCGGCATTGGCAGCCTCCATGTCCCTTTTGCAATTCTCGTGAGAGATAATGGTGAGTCTCGGCGGAAAACTCGCCAGGCCCATTACATGGTCGCCATCGCCGTGCGTGAGAATGACATGGGTGACTGGTGTTGGCGTTAATCGGGCAATTTCATCCAAAAGTTTTTTTCCTGCCTCGGCGCTGACTTTTGCGTCGATCACAATTACGCCGTTTTCGCCAACTATTACACCGGAATTTGCGCCACCTCCGTCTACCCAGTAAATGTTACTTCGCAGTTTATTAACTGCTAAGGGCTCAGCACCCCATTTTTCAATATAAAGCTTTATCGCTTGTAGTGAAGGTTGTTGATTCGGATTATTATTTTCTTTTTCCATACGGTTGCGAATTATAACTGTTAACATTAAAGCCTTTTGCCGAGCCAGTCGAACAAATATTCAGTTGCGGTCGCATATGCTCCTATCTGGCAATGTGCCTGAGCGGTAGAAGTTGCATCAAACAATAGGTAGTCTTTAGGGCACTTTAACGCATTGAGAAATCTTTCGGCTTCCCCTCTTGACATTTCCTCTGTTCCATCCATAACGAGCGTCTCACACTCGATTTGATCGACAATGGAGGTGTTGTCATAAATTTGGAGAACCTGAATTACGTCCTTAATTGAATTTGATACGCCGTGTTTCCATGCATAGTCTTTGACCAAATTGCGCATCTGTGGCGGAACTTCATTGATCGGCAGGTTACTGAACGTTTGTAACGCATTGATGATCGTACCTCCCCAACTAAGGTTTCCGGGGTCAACGACACATAGTTTGATTCGTTTTTCGAAGGCCACAGCTCGTGATGTCAGGAAACCACCGAAGCTTAGCCCCATAGCCCCAATTCGCGAAGGATCTATTCCAGGAATTTCAATTGCGAAGTCAATCACAGCCCCCATAACGTTTTCCCAATCATGTCGAAATCGCAGATTGTTGAGCCTCAATGCAAACCCCTGACCAGGGCCATCATATATTAAGCAATGAATTCCCCTGCGAATAGCCCCCTCGTAAACCCAACGCGTATCTTCCGCCCAGGTATCCCGACCAGGTGTGATGATGAGTAGTGGAGCATTATCCACTGCAACGGGAGACCTGTAAAAATGTCCGGGAAGAAAATTATTTTCATAAGGGATCTCAACATACTGTCCCGGATAGCCAGACAATCTCAAATATCGTTCATAGCAATTTGAACTGTTCCGTGAATAATCGAACATGCGTGAATCACCAGGATCGCTAAAGCACATTAAGGAGACCCGCCAGTAAGTAGAAGCCCGAAGATATGCTGTAGAAGCGGTAATCAGGTTACCAGAACGGTTGGCTACGTCAGCCCGTTCTTGCAATCTCTCCGCCATTGTGCTCCAACTGGTGATCCAGGCATCTTCATCACTTGCTTTAAGCTGACCTACTACTTCAAGCACCTCTCCAAAATCAGACATACCGTATGACATCAAGCCGAGGACATGTTTTACCAAAGCATCCATCAATATATTTTTGCTAAACTTGATCGAAGTCCAGTGTGGTCCTGGAATCAGGCCTTCTGAAGGTGAGGGGATTTGATGTTTTTCATCAATTCCTGGCGTGTTTTCTGTTTTCATATTTTCGATGTTTGTAAATGTTTAATAAATCAGCATAGGCGTCTGACCTATGAATTGTGGTGATTTGGCCTGTGACAAAATAAAATCGGCGACATCGGCTCGCGAAATTCTGCCGCCATGAACGCCCTTCAAGTTGGTAAGCGCCCGGTAACGCCCAGTCCGGGGACCGTTGTTCAGGAAACCAGGGCGCACGATGATCCAGCGCATAAGTCTACTTTTAATGATGTTTTCCTGGCGGCCCTTATCATCATAAATCCTGCGCAGAACAAGTGGAAGAAAAATCTTGTCATAGATAAAACCGCAATGCCCTTTGCTGTCTCCGGCTCCAAGGCCGGTAACAGCGATAAGCAATTGTTCGGGTCTGAGCACTTTTACAAGATTTTCAGTACTGCGCGAAAACATGGTTATCGTTTGCGTTACTTTGGCCGTGCCCAGGCAATCACAGACCACATCTTGCCCTTCGACTACTTTAAAAATTGCTTCAATGTCTTGTGCATCACCTTCGATAGTCTTTAAGTGTTTGTCGCTAAGCGGCATGGTTCCGGGAGTGCGTACAAGCGCTGTCACTTCATGGCCATCAGCCAGAGCCGCTTTTACCAGTTCCAGGCCAATACCACGCGTTGCGCCAATGATTGCTATTTTCATCGATCTACCTCTTTTTTAGTTTTATTCGCTGCTTTTTGTCCATACTACTGTTTTGCTTATAATTGCCAGCGTCACAGTAATTTTCAGTTGATTATCCGATACCAAAAAAGATCCATTAAACCATTTTTTTCGCGCAGCTACATATATCTGCCCCTCCCATTTTCCTTTTTTAGCTTTCAGATCTTTTATGATCAATGTTCCTGGTTTTGTATTTTGGTCATCTGAGGAAATAACTTTTCCGATAAAAACATCATTCTGTTTTTCGATTTTAACAAGGGTGTTATCCTTGTCTGTTTTCCAGGTTCCGGAAAAATTATCCTGAGCCGAAAGATTTAGTGCGAGAAGGCTCAACAATGCTGCTACAAGTAAATGTTTCATGTGTAAAATATCTAATCTTGTTAAGTAAAAATTGATGATGCAAAACTGTGGTTACGAAGGCAGATGAAAAAGATTAAGCGATAAAGTGATAGAAATCTGCGAAGAAGTTCACTTATCGATTGAGTAAGATGCCAATTCGTAATGTAAGTGTATAGTTATCTTAGTGTATTTAGAAGATCTTGGTGTCACCTTCTTTAATGGTAATAAAACTGTCTTGTGAAATTCTCTCTTTTTCAAGAGCCTGTTTAAGATCTTTTGCGGGCTGGTCAAAAGCCTCAGAGGACTCTTGAAAGGTTCCAAAGTGCATTCCGATACTCAGTTTTGCTCCCAAGTCTTTGTGAGCAATTACAGCTTCCGCAGGATTCATGTGTACCGGTTTCATAAACCAGCGAGGCAAATAAGCACCAATGCCAAGTAGCGCAATGTCAGGACTGCCAAGACGTTTTTTTATTTCCATGTAATGCGATGAGTATCCGGCGTCACCGCCAAAATAGACGCTGCGTTTGCCACATTGTATAAAATAGCTTCCCCACAGACTTTCATCCCGGTCAAAGAGGCCGCGTCCCGATGTATGTTGGGTTGGGGTAAAAGTTATACATATGTCGTTGATCTGTGTGCTTTCCCACCAATCCAATTCCTCGACATTTTTTATACCGATGGACTCGATTAACGCTTTATTACCTACCGGAACCAAAACTTTCGGTGAGAAACGCTCATTTAGTTTTTTTAATGTCTCAATATCGAGATGGTCATAGTGATTGTGACTAATGATAATAACGTCAATCTTAGGAAGGTCTTCAAATTTGATTCCGGGCGCTCTTACACGTTTCGGTCCAAACCAGCTCACCGGACTTACACGCTTCGACCAGACCGGATCAGTAAGGATATTCAAATGGGGCAGCTGAATTAAAAAGGTAGCATGGTTAACGAATGTTAAGGCAATATCATCAGGCCCGAGTTTTTCATTAAGCCTGAGAACTCCGCTATTCTTGATCTCTTCGGGCCATTTGGCCCTACTTTCTTTAACCATCCGATACACATCTGAGATACCGGGCGAAAACTGCTTGACGAGTGTAGGATTATAAAACTTCTTTCCATTGAAGTGATCCGAAGTTCTTCTCTTGGAAACCGTTGTACAGCCAAAAAAATGAAATAGGCAAAGCATCCAGATTACAATGCTTTTCATTATTCTTCGGTTTCTTTTTTCAATAGGAAAGGAAAACTTTGGCAAGGGCTATGTATTGTTAAACTTTTCTGATAATGTAAAATTGAACGCAACCAGTCAGACCAAAAAATAAATGAGATAAAATAAGGAAAGTCAGCGAAGAAGTATCACCTAATTATCCCTTGGGAAATCTTTTAAAAAACTCTTCAATATAGGTATTACCAATAGGAACCTCCCTGTCAGAAAGAGACACTGTTTTATGTCGAATGGATTCAATTCTACTTACCGGAATAATTGCCGAACGATTAACGCGCACGAAATCTTTTTCAGGAAGCTTGTCGGCAATTTCTTTCATGGTCATCCGTGCGACCACCGTTTTACGATCTTTGATGAATATTTTAAGGTAATCGGCCATTCCCTCGATAAACAGTATTTCAGCTACGGGGATTTTTACTAAACTAAAATCGGCTCTAACAAAAACATAGTCATCATGGCAGTTATCATTTTTATGAATAAGGTTGAAGTAATCTTTTGCTTTGTTTATTGCCTGCTCAAAACGTTTTAGATTTATCGGCTTTAACAGATACTCAACAGCATTTAACTCATAACTAACTGCTGCATACTCATTAAAAGCTGTTGTAAAAATTACCATTGTGTTTTGTTGCAACGCCTTAACCAAAGCAATTCCTGTCATTGCAGGCATATGAATGTCTACGAACAAAAGGTCGGTTGGAAATTTTCGTAAATGTTTCAACGCTTCATTGGGACGCGTAAATGTTTTTTTCAGATCGATAAAATCAACTTTCCCACAGAAAGTTTCAATCACTTTCAATGCCAGAGGCTCATCATCTATGGCAATCGCGTTTATCATTTGAGCCTAATGTGTAATGAGACTAAAAAGTCATTTTCTGTCTCTATGATAGATAATAAATGCTTTGCAGGATACGTAAGTTGCAGACGATGCTTTGTATTTTCAATTCCCAGGCCACTTTGCTCCGATGTCTCTTTCTGCATTTCAACTTTACGATTGCTAACCAACAAATGCAATTCATTTTCCTCTATTATAAGTTCAATTTTAACATGACTACGCTGTTCCGCATTCACTCCATGCTTAAAGGCATTTTCAATAAAAGGCATCAGCAGCATAGGAGCAATTTGATGGGCTGAAAAATTACCTTTGAATGTATAATCTAATTTTATCTCTTTGTCTAATCTTATTTTTTGCAACTCAATATAATTGCCAATATAATTCACCTCGCCTTCCAACGACACAAAATCTTTTTGGGTTCCTTTCATAGTGTATCGCATCATCTCCGAGAGTTTATCCAACATATCTGCGGCTTTTGGGGAGGTATCAATTGCAGTTGCGTAAATGCTATTTAGTGTATTAAACAAGAAATGCGGGTTTATTTGCGATTTAAGTGACGCTATCTGTGCCGAAAATTTTTCCGCCTCTGTTTGCTTCAATCGATTGTTGACTGCCAATAAGGTTGATGTTATAATGGAGATAGTCAGCATTAAAAGACCGTTTATTTTAATAATTGGCCTGATCTTATAAATGATAGGATTGTTGTTCAGTATTTTTAACGGATTAAAATCGGAAATGTAAAAGACTACTCCACTAAGCAGAAAAGCGGTGAGTATGGCTGCTAAAAGAAGAGAAAAATAGACCTGATGTCGTTTTGTAAAGAGATACTTTGGAATTAGAAAAAAATAGTTGAAATAAAAAATTGTAATCAAAACCACACTGATTACAAATATTGGAATGAGAGAGAGTCCAAAAGGTGAATGGTCAATTGATTGGTATACCTGGCGTGTAGAAAGAAATGGGACCAGTATAAGCAGGCACCAGCCGATGATATGGATTTTTAAGACAAACAGCTTACTTCTCACTTTTTTACGATTTACTTAATATAAACCTGATAACGGACAGTGCCAAATAAATGCGATGTAATAGGTGATTCGACAGATAAATTGAATTGTTGATTGATTAGCATTATTCCAACCCGGTTTTTTCCGGGTTCCAATATGCCTTTGCTTTGATCTGCCGACTATTCCATTTCCATTCTTTTCGCAGGAATTGGGTTACCAGCACACAGACTCTGCTATCTCCGGCCACATAAATTTTTGTATCCTGCCTAAGTTTCAGTTTTAGGGATTTCAACTTTTCAATGATTTCAGCAGATGGGTTATATGATAAGTAACTGAATCTAAAAGGTTCGTTCTTGTCTATATCAGCAAAAAAATCGTCCATACCCTGGCTGTAGATAATAGAGTAAATGGTCTTACCGATCAAATTGCGGTTGAATTCATAAAAAGTAGACAGAGCCGATAAATCTCCAATAAAAACATAATCATCGGCATAGCTATCTATGTTAAATTTTCCCTTGTGCCAAATAAACTTGATAGCATCGCCCTCCTGGCATTCTTTTGCCCATTGAGCCCCCGGACCTTTGCCAAGGATAGTTACTGCCAGATCGATTTCGCACTTTTCCTTATCGAGATTCCACACAGAATAGCTTCTGACTTTTTCCCTAAATGATAATTCAGTTTTGCCCTCACCAACGTAGATCCGTAAAAAATCGCCCGGCCTGTATCCAATAGTTTTCACGATATCGCTTTGGATACGGATATGATAAACCGTTTTTGAAAGCTGCGACTTATATACCACGATGCCTTTTTTGAGGACTAAACCGACGATGTTTTCTAAGACACCCATTCTATTAAATTAATTAAACGACTGCCTGAATTGCAGGGGTGAAAGTTTGGTTTTAATCTTGAATAATTTGCTGAAAGACTGCGGATATTCAAACCCCAATTCATAGGCAATTTCGCTTATAGATAAATCTGTTGTTGATAACCGCTCCTTAGCTTTTTCGATCAGCTTATCTTGTATATATTGTTGGGTGCTCTGCCCCGTAAGTGATTTCAGGAGTCCACTGAGATAACTTGGTGAGATGTTTAAACTGTCAGCAATATATTGAACAGTGGGCAATCCTTTTAAGGCTAAACTTCCGCTGGCAAAGTATTCTGAAACAATTACTTCTAACCTTTCAAGGATTTTATGATTCGTTATCTTCCTTGTAATGAACTGGCGTTGATAGAATCTATCAGCGTAATTAAGGAGCGTTTCAATTTGGGAGATGATGATGTTTTGGCTGAACTTATCAATATTTGAATGATATTCATGCTGAATGTTCAGAATGATTTGGTTAATGATCGTTTCTTCTTTCTCTGACAGAAATAAAGCCTCATTAGCAGCATAATTAAAGAACTCGTATTGCTTTATTGTTTTGGCTAATGGCGTATTCCAAAGGAAGTCCGGGTGAATAAATAAGATCCAGCCCGAGTGATCTGAGGTCTTACCCGGCGTTACTTCAATTTTCACAACTTGGTTCGGCGCCATAAAAAACATAACTCCTTCGTCAAAATCATATTTCTGTTGGCCATAGATCAATTTAAAGCCGACATTCTTCTTAATAGCGATCGTGTAACAATCAAATACTACACTTTTAGGAGCGTTTTTTTTCGAAGGGTCGATTTTTGAATAATCCACTACGCTAATCAACGGATGTTCCGGCTGCGGCAATTCCCACAACCGGTGAAATTCGGTTATACTTTTTACCGTGATTGGACCTGTGGTTCCCATATTACAAAGTTATGCTTCTACTACTTTATTAATTATCGGCAAGTGTTAATCTTCAGATTTCCAGACTAAAATGACAAAAATCATCTTTTAAATAACCCGTTCTTATCAAGATTAATTTCCGGCATATACTTGCTTAGAGCATCTGCTTTAGGAATGATCTTTTCAATTCTGTTCAGATCTTCGCGGCTTAAGCGGATTTCCATTGCGTTTAAAGTTCCTTCCACCTGTTCAACTGTCCGGGAGCCGACAAGGGCCATTATGTCTTCGCCTTGTGCAAGTACCCAGGCAATAGCTAATTGGGCCAGGGTTATTTCTTTCTCATCAGCTATTTGCTGTAGGGCATTGGCCTGAACAATATTATGATTGAAATTAGCCAGAGTTTCCGGAGAGACCATACGGCTTATCATCGCCAATGCTTGTTCCTGCGAGCGTCCACCTATGAGGCCTGCTAACAGAACACCAAAACCTGCAATACTAATACCTAATTCTCTTGCCGTGGGAATAACATCATTTTCTATGATCCTGTTCATTAACGAATAGGTTACTTCTACCAGGGTAATAGGATGAGTGGCGTGTGCACGGCGTAATACATCAGCGCTTACTTCGGTAATGCCAATCGTCTTTACATATCCTTTTTGCACGAGGCCGGAAATTGCGCCGATGGTTTCTTCTACTGGTATATGAGGATTGATCCGCCCAGGCTGGTATAAGTCTATGTATTCCAACCCAAGCCTTTTTAAGGAATAAACAAGATAATTCTCAACTGACTCCGGCCTTACGTCAATACCATACATTCCATGATCCAGCCTCTGCAATGCTCCGAATTTTACAGACACAAATGCCTCGTCTCTTTTGCGGCCCTTCAGCGCTTCCCCCACCATCATTTCATTTGCTCCTGCATCATAAAAATCCCCTGTGTTCAGAAAGTTTATTCCTGCATCCAACGCTGCGTGAATAGCGGCAATGCCTTCTTTTTTGTCGGTCATCCGCATGGTACCAAGCCCCAATCGGGAAATACTTAAATGAGGGACTACGTTTGACGGTGCTTTTAAATATTCCATAGTTATTTCGATTCTTAAATACTTTAACTTATTTACTCATCTGTCGCCAGCTAAAAATTCAGCACAGCTCTTCCTGATGTACGTTGTCCATTCTCAATAGCTGTAATTGTTGACACAGCATCTGAAAAATTCGCTTCCAATCCAACCGAAGGCCTCAATGCTCCCTTGCCGGCGAGTTTAGCGATCTGCGGGAGCTCTTTAATTCCCATTGTGGCAAAAGCAAGCTTGTACCGAGGCGACAGCATTCCACGAAATATTCTTCGTGGGGTAGGATTTATATCAATGAACGTACCCTTTGGCTTAAGCATTGATAAACCACGTCCGACATCCAAGGTTCCCGCAGTATCGAAAATCACATCAAACGGTTCAACATCCTTCAGGTATTCTATATCAGCGTAATTAAAGATTGGATTAACACCCGCAAGTTTGGCACCCTCCATAGAAGCCTTTCCGCATGTTCCCGCTACGCTGGCACCGGTTGCAATAGCTAACTGTACCGCCATAGAACCCACGGCGCCAGTGCAACCGTTGATCAATACACGTGAATAAGAAGTTACTTTTGCCTTGCCAAAAAGTGCCGCCCAAGCTGTAGCGACGGGAATTGGAAGACAAGCAGCTTCAGCAAATGAGATTTCCTGTGGTTTTTTTACTACATACCGCGATTCAGTTACGAGCGCCTCGGCAAAAGCTCCAGGCTTTTTTACATCCATTGTACCAAAGACTTCGTCGCCAACCCGCACGTTAACTACATCTTTACCTATCGCTTCAATAACACCCGAAAAATCGGAGCCAATGCCTTTGGGGAATTCACTGCTCATAAAAAGTTTCATAGCCCCGAGGCGCTGTTTCCAATCCAATGGGTTGATCGCCGCTGCTTTCACCTTTACCCGGACTTCATTATTCTTTAACTGCGGCAAATCATATGTTCCAATATACATTTCAGCAGCTGCCCCGTAACGATCGAACTGAACTCTGCTTATAAAATCATGTTTCTTCATTGTTGCGTATTTTACAAATACAAAGTTCAGTAGTTGCGAAAAGATCGACGTAGTCCAATCTACTTTTGTTGTAGCCCAATGAAAGGTCGAGTCGTTTTATTTCACTATAATCGTCTTGGTTTGTGTGGTATGCGCACTGAAATAGCCTAACGTTACAGGTTTAATATTATTAGGTGGATTCGATGGAGCCACTGCACCACCAGGGCCACTATCGCTTTGCTGCATAAATGAGAACCAGTAAGTATAAATCGTTTTGTCCACGCATTGCATCTCCACAGTTACTTTATCCCCCGCATGTATATCGGGATCATCATTACCCAGGCGGAAGTCGAAGTTGACATTTCTACCGTCACTGAACTCGTCATCGTTAGCGAATACCCGTGGTATCTGAACATTATTTAAATACATAGTAAAACGGTATTGATTGACGATGCCGGCAGGATCCTGATAATGAACGCTAATGAGTTTGTTATTGCCTCCGTCAATCGGGTGCTTTCTCGATGACAAAGAATCCAATGGGACACGAGTCGGCATGGTTGAACTTGCTGTATAGGTCTTTCCGTTGATCAGGGCGGTCATGGTATAAGTATTCCCTGCAATTCCCTTAAAAGGAGTACTTGTATACATTCCAGACTGGCTTTCAGAGAAGCTATAGCTATTGCCGGCCTGATCACTTACCGATACCTGTGCACCAGTGACAGGGGGATAAGTATTGGTATTGGAAAACGGAACGTTGGTAGTTAACTTGATTGTCTGGACCCCCAAAGTATCTACAATGTTTCCTTCGATAACCAGTTTCCCGGTGTCATTTCGTAAATCCAGGTCGATCACTTTCTCACATGCTGTTAGTGATAGTAAAAGAGCGAAAGCTATATAGTGAAATTTGTTTTTCATGATGCTGTTATTAAAATTTAAAGTTCCAGGTAACTGATGGGACCGGCGTTGGGAAAATACTGGTTTCCACTGCTTCCGTCGTATTGGGTACAGTTTTGCTATCGCGAAAGGTAATGCTATAAGGATCACGATGCCCGTAGACATTATAGATGCTGAACGTCCAACTAGAATGATATTTTTTATGTTCCTTACCTTCAAGGGTGGCACCGATATCTAATCGGTTCGAGGACGGCTGACGGTAACCATTTCTCTCGGAATAGGAAAACATAGTTTGTCCTCCGGAACTGTATTTCCCTGTAGGATAGCTCACTGCGTTACCGGTTCCATAAATAAAGGTGCTTGAAAAGCTCCAGCGTTTATTGAATTTGTAGATGCCGACTACCGAAACGTCGTGAGTGCGGTCCTGTCTGGCAGGATAGTAGTCTCCGTTATTGATAGCAGCAAACTTTCTTTCAGTGCGGGATAAAGTATAGCCAACCCAACCATTAAAGCGCCCATATTTCTTTTTTAGGAATAATTCAATTCCATATGCCCTTCCTGTTCCATAAGTAATCTGAGATTCAACATCCTGGTTAACCAGCAGTTGCGCTCCGTCTTTGTAGTCGATTTGGTTTTGTAGCCATTTATAGTATGTCTCAACAGAAAATTCATAGGTATTATCCTTAAAATTCTTAAAAAAGCCTGTAGATACCTGATCCGCAATCTCGGGTTTGATATTATTGCTGCTCATTACATACAGGTCCGTCGGCGTACTGCTGGAAGCGTTGGTTAGCAGGTGAATATTCTGTGTATTGCGGTTGTAGGAAAACTTCAAAGAATTTTCATCATTCAAGATATAGCTTGCTGAAAAACGTGGTTCCAGATTATAATAGGATTTGACAAGTGAACCGGAGCCATAGACATTAGAGGACAGAACATTTCCAGCGGCATCATACGTTTTGAACGTTCCTGGCCCCATAATATACATGCCACTTAATCTTAAGCCATAAAGAAATGTTAATTTGCTGGTCGCTTGCCATTCATCACTCACGTATGCAGCGGTTTCATAGCCGTACCTTTTCTCCACATGAACATCATTAAAACTGGATGATGCATTACTGGTGAGGTCTCCCGGCAATATCTCATGATGCAAAACATTTAATCCGAATTTCAGCGTATGATCAGTACCCATGGAGTACTGAAAATCCTGTTTAAAGTTCAGGTCAGTGATTTTTGACGATACTTTGAATTGGTCCGCACTATCAAAAAGCTGGATAGCGTAATTATAAGTGCTGAAAATCAACGAAGTGTTTGAAAACAGCTTGCTACTAAACAAATGGTTGAATCGTAGGGTGCCGGTGGAGTTACCCCAGTCTGTTCCAAATACGTTCTGAAGGCCGAGCACGTCTTTACCAAAATAGCCGGATATAAAAATGCGGTTCTTATCATCAAAGCGATAGTTAACTTTTGCGTTGAGGTCATAGAAATAAAGTGTACTTCCTTTAATCGTGGAGTCTGACGAAGCCTTTAAAAAAAGATCAAAATATGTTCTGCGGGCGCTCACCATAAATGATCCTTTGTCCTTAACCAATGGCCCCTCTACCTTTATCCTGGAAGATATAAGGCCAAGGCCACCTTGCACCGTGAAATCCTGATTGTTGCCATCGTTCATCTTAACGTCTAATACAGAAGATAGCCTGCCCCCGTATTCGGCAGGCATACCTCCTTTATAAATATTTACATCTTTTATAGCATCTGAATTGAATGTGGAAAAGAAACCGAGAAGATGCGATGCGTTGTAAACTGTTGCCTCATCAAGTAGGATCAGGTTCTGATCTGATGCACCGCCACGTACATAAAAGCCGGTGTTGCCTTCCCCCGCTGATTTTATACCGGGCATCAGGGTGATGGTTTTCAAAATATCCCGCTCACCTAAGACAACAGGCACCATATTAATCTGGGCCATATTGAGCTTTTCAAGGCCCATTTGTGGAGAAGAAACATTGTCATTGTTGCGTTTCTTCGAACTGATAACAACCTCCTGCAATGTACTTTTGGCGGATAATGAAAAATTAAGCAGCTGGTTTTTGTCGAGTGTAATATTCTCGATCTGCGTTTCATAGCCAATATAGCTCAATATCAAATGATATGACCCTGTGGGTAATGTCAGCGAATAAAAGCCATAATTATTGGTCGTTGCACCTATCGAACTGAGTTCCTGAACTCTAACTGTAGCGCCGATCAGAGTTTCTCCTGTTGCTGCATCTTTGATGGTACCGTTGACGGTAAATTTCGTTTGTCCAAAAGCGGGCATTACCGCGATGAGTATTAAAAAAGCGAATATTGTTCTAGCCATACCTGTGATTTGTAGCTAAGGTATTTGGTATGCCAGCAGGATTTTTTGATATTATATCAAACGCACTACAAATTATAGCAACTGCGTTTTCTTGTATAGCAAATAAAAACACGCTATGCCAGACAACGTGATTGCAGTTGCCGTAAGAAAAAACAGCAAAAGCATTTTGTATAATTTCTAAGCCATTTTGTATAAATTGTAAAAACGGTTCATGCACATTGGCTTATTTTTAAAAAATCATTGGACATATTATTTATGACAACCAGCTACACCCAAAAAGGAAGTAAAGACGAGCTTTTTTTACAATTACTAATAGACTCTAAATTCAGGCCATTGCGGCACCTTGTGCTTTTGTTGCTTTTGGCAGGCTCGTTGTATCAAAAGAACGATGTCTTAATCAAACCGTTCGATACCTATGCAAAAATTGCTGCGGCTTTAATTCTTCTTGGATTGCTTTATCTGAATATGTACCGTCTCATTCCTCGCCTGGTGTTTAAACAACGATACCTTGAATATTTTTTATGGCTGTTATTTCTTTTTGTGGTAATGATGGGTTTTTTTGCCGTAGGGACACATTTTCTGCGGCCACATTTCCAACCCGATTATATAAGGAATAAAGAAGGGGGAAACATATTTGCAATCTGTTTCATGTTTATTGTTTTTATCGCAGCTTCCGCGACAATTAAGCTATTTCAACGGTGGATCGTAGACAGCCAACGCATTAATGATCTTGAAACGACCACGATGCGTTCCGAACTGGAGCAGTTAAAAAACCAGATTAATCCGCACTTTTTATTTAACACACTAAATAATGCGAACGTGCTGACGAAAAAAGACCCCGACAAAGCCTCGCAGGTATTAATGAAACTAAGTGACCTTTTACGCTATCAGCTATATGACAGCAGCCGCGAAAAAGTGCTGTTGACCGCTGATATTCACTTTTTGGAAGACTTTTTTAATCTGGAGAAAATACGTCGTGATAATTTTGATTTTATTTTATCCAAAGTGGGCGATTTGAGCGGTGTTTTTGTGGCTCCGTTCTTATTTATAACGTTCGTCGAAAACGCAGTAAAGCACAATACTGATCCGGATGCCGCGTCGTATGTTCATTTATTTTTCGAAGTGAATAAAGGCAGATTGAATTTTCGATGTATCAACTCGAAACCACAGCAATCTGCTGACAAAGGCCATACAGGTGGATTGGGGCTGGCAAACGTAAAGCGAAGACTGGAATTGCTTTACCCCGGTAAGCATACATTGGATATTGCTGATGGCATAAGTACGTTTACTATTAACCTAAATATTATTTTATGAATTGCATCATTGTTGACGACGAACCGCTGGCGAGGGAAGCGATTGAACTGTTAATAGATAAAACCAGTGAACTGAAATTAATAGGCACCTTCAGTAATGCTCGTGCAGCGGAAAAATTCCTTGTGTCAGGGCAGGTTGACCTTGTGTTTCTCGACATACAAATGCCGGGCATTAATGGAATGGAATTCGCTAAGACAATCTCAGATCAGACTTTGATCATATTTACAACGGCATTTGCTGAGTATGCGTTGGACGGTTATGAGGTAGAAGCCATAGATTACCTGATAAAGCCGGTCAAAAATGATCGCTTTCAAAAGGCTGTAAATAAAGCCTTGAGTTATCATCAATTGCTTTCAAATGCGGAATCGAAGAACCAGATTGAAATTGTTGCAGAGGATTATTTTTTTGTAAAGGCTGAGCGAAAATTTATAAAGATTTACTTCAAAGATATTTTATTCATTGAAGGCCTTAAGGACTATGTGGTTATTCAAACCCTTGGTCAAAAAATAATCACTGCGATGAATATTAAAACCATTCACACTCAATTATCTCATCGCGTTTTTGTTCGCGTCAACAAGTCATTTCTCATTAATGTACAACAAATAACCTCATTTGATAATAATTCTGTTTCAATAGGCAATTATGAGATTCCAATAGGTAATGTGTATCGCGACTCTTTTTTTAATGAGTTCGTGGCCAAGAAAGTAATAACGAGATAGTTTCCAACTAAATGAGACGAAGATTAAAGGTTCGACAGGCTATAAAGTTGAGTATCTTATCACCTACCTAACGCTATTAACCGACCTCTAATTGGGACTATTTAGTTAATTTTATCTTCCAAAACTTGATTGAACCTATGTCACATGCTGTATCGACCAATATCATTTCCAAATTTAGTATTGAATTTGACTCACTCGCTAAATCAGCGACTTCCTGTTATATAGCCGTTGGAATGATTACTGATAAAATGTTTGATTTTGCAATAAGGAGATTAGCAGGATGTAAAAACATAAGCATTATAACAGGAATTCACATGGCGACTACTCCTGATGTTATGAGAAAGCTTCAAACCCTTACTAAGACAGAAAAAATTAATTCAGGCGCATATATTCATAATTATTTTCATGCTAAACTTTATCTATTTAAATGCGAGGAAAAATGGACGGCTTACGTGGGGTCGGGAAACTTCACGACTGGTGGATGGTCAGAAAATGAGGAACTCTTTGTACGGATTACTGATACACAGACATGTGAAGATTTGGTTCACAAATTTGAGGAATATGAAAACGATTGCGAACCCATTAGCGACGAATTGATTAGCCGGTATGAGGAAAGCTATAAAGTAAATAGCCAGTTGGATGTACAGAAACGCAAACAGATGGCTGATTTGACAGCCCGGCTCAATGCAAGTTTTGATATTAATCTGGTAAATTTTGCGCAACAGTTTTTTTCTAAAGAAGATCACTTGGCATTCGAGCCAGGAAAAACGCATTTAGACACCAAAGAAATCCATGAGGAACGACGGCAAATTCGTAATAAGCTGTATAAACTGAATGATTTGCTTGCACCTCGTGTTCCTAATAATTGGGAACTACATCCACATTATGATGATGCGCATATCGCATCGCATATAGAAACAATGCATCATCATAATGAAAATGTACATTCTCTCTGGATTGGTTATGGCAGAAGCAAGGCCCAACTCAAGCAATACGGAAAATATGTCCACTCAAATAATACACCACTCTTTTATATGCGGATGCAGGTCATTGTATCTTATGATAAAATCGGAGTTTGGCTTATGCCTGGTAAGAGCGGAGCTGGCGAAATCGACCGGGAGAACTTCCAACGAAAATTGGAAAACGACTCATTTAGCGAAAAATTCTTCAAGCTACTGACCGGATTAGGCGATGATTACTGGATTGAGGTTGCAGATGACATGCGACCAGTAAATGATTTTGAAAACAGTGAAGAGTTACGAGAATACCTATGGAATGATAATTGGCGCAAATATTACTTTATTATCGGCAGGAATTATGAGTTGGGGTCACCAGAACTGACCCAAAGTAAGATTGTACAGACATGTTTGGACAACTTTTCCAAATATCTTCCATTGTATGATTTGATTAGGGACAAGAGTTTTGGTTGATTATTACATTGATAGAGTTTGTTCTGAATTATCATTATTTGCTTGCTGTGAAATATTTTCGCCGTTTAGTACCTTTTCTGCCTCGATCAAGGTCATTTCAGAATTGATGAGTTGATCGATTTCTGCCTTGATACGTATGTAGTTTTCCAATACATCCTGCTCCGTTATTTGTTGCACCTTTGGAATAGGTCTGTATTGGCTCTCTTCCGTTTTGATCGCATCATGATCGTTCTGGATTTCCGCATGGAACATTTTCAGGTTGATCCTTTGTTCGGGGTTGTCAGCTACCATACCAACAAATTCACCCGATGAGAGCGCAGCAATCTTTGAGGCTGGTATAGCATAGTCTAACTGTGTAGTCTTAGAAATAGAAGTGTCGCTGCTATTAATGGTCATGCTGTTTTTATCCTGAACTATTTTTCCAAAGTTCTCTGATAGCTTTTTGGCAGTATCGCCTGTCACCTGGCCGCTGATAATGTTACCCACAATACCGGTGATCACATCCGCTTGTTCCGCGCCATAATCTTTGGCCAACTGGCTAAAATCCTGCACGGCTAAAGTGGTAGCTACCTTATTGCTCCGAGCTGTAGCAATTAGTCCATCCATATTATTGAAGAAAATCGTCGGGAACTCATCAAAGATCAGACTACTCTTTAATTGGTTCTTTCTGTTAACCAGTTTGATCATGCGGGAAATATATAATGACAATACAGCACCATAAATCTGTAACTTCTGCGGATTGTTGCCAACGCACACGATTTTTGGCTCATCGGGATTATTGATATCCAACGTAAAATCATTGCCCGATAATATATAGTAAAGTTGCGGAGAAGCTAATCGAGCTAAACCGATCTTGGCACTTGCTACCTGGCCTTCCAGTTGTGGCGTGGCATTCCGATTATAGGCTGATATAAATGGATTGATCAAAGCCCGTACCTCCGGCTGCGTATTCAGTACAGGAAATAACTGGTCATAATCGGCTTGCATTAGTTCGATCACATGGGGCAAAGTGCAAAACTTACCATCTTCGTATTTGCGCAGGTACCAAATAATTGCTGTTAAAAAATTGATTGGGCTTTCAACAAAAAAATCTCCTTGTTTCTTAATCCATTCGCGATTCAGGCCAAGCATAATCGTAAGGCTAGCTTCTGCCGCATCTGTAATATCATACATCCCTGCCGGATCAAGCGGGTTACAGCGGTGTGAGCGGCTTAGGTCATCAAAATTGATAATATAGAATTGCGGTTTTACCTTATAATTAGCTTTATACTGCAATAATTTATTATAAGCTATTTTGGTTAAATCATCAAACTTAAAATCATACAAAAACATAGAAAAGCCCTTTTTGAGGTGCTGGTCAATAATGTGCCGGATTACAAAATAGGACTTACCTGCGCCCGGCGTTCCAGCCACTAACAAACCTCTAAATGGATTAATAAAATTGATCCAACTATTTCTACTCTTTCCTTTAAGATTATACTTGGCGGGAAGGTTAACTGAATACTCGTTTTCCAGCAAGCATTCCTCTTGCGGAAAGGTTTCATTTTCGGTGTTGAAAATGTCCTTATGTAGTTTGTCTTTTAATAATCGAGATAACCAAGTACCGCCGGTGAGCACCAGCAGGTAACCAATAGCCGTGAGCCCGATATAGATAATAGCTATTAAAGTTATATCAACAGGCATATAAAAGCATAAAATGCTAATCCAATAGATCAGCAGGCCACTACAGATATAAGCTATAATGCTTTTATAATTGATTGTTTCATCTTTCTTACCTTTTACGCCTATCAAGGAGATCGTCAAACAAAGAAGCCCGGCAAGTTTGGGTTTCCACCAGTTATTGAATAAACCTGTTTTTGCGATGTTGGCGACGAGCCTATCGGAAATACTCGCCGTCCAATGCCATTGCTCAAATGCCTTATAACAGCAGATATAAAAATGAATAGCCAGTATAAAAATGCTGATTAGTCGTGTAAAGTCGATGATCTTTCGTAATCCTTGAGTATCTTCTCCTGTTTGCATACTTTAATATTTTATAGGTTTACAACGTCAGTCCATTATCCGATTCCTGGCCTTTCTTTTTGCGTTTCTTTTTAGGGCTTACCGTTGGTGCGGCACCTGGTTGATTTTTGGCTAAAGGGAATACCAGTTTGAGTTCCTGGCGAATGGCTAAAGGCTGCTGCTTTAGGCGCGGATTCTTTGAAGCTTCAAGCCTCATCTTCAAGCGCTCCTCCAGTGCGCCTTTCTTCTGCGCATTGGCATATTTAAATGTCTCTATTATTCCCCGGTCAAATTCAAATTGCTTGTCGAATAGTTTTTCACCCATTTCTTTAAACGCCGAGCGGTTAAATTGGCCTACTTTTTTGGAATGCTCCGCGTTCTTGCCCCGCGAATTATTCATCGGACTGAGTTTTATTGAATTGGTGATATCCTTACGGCTAACAATGATCTGTATGTGCATTTGTTCACCCGGTTTCCGGTCACCCCGTTTTACCAAACCGCGTTTTACTTCTGCGTCTTTGTGACTGTAATAACGGTAATGCTCCAGCTTACCAAACCACAGTAAATCTTTATTACACTCAATGCCCGGCCTTTTGAAGTTGCGGGCATATTCATCCATAACCTTGATCGCATAGTTTTTAAATTGTTCTTCTGCGTCCTTATCGCCAAACTGCTCTTTGAGCCAGGCGATCTCCTTTTGGCTGGGGCTGATATTGATCAGGAAAAACTTGGCATCTGTTCGGCTTAACTTAGCCACGTTATGATCGAGCGATAATTGTGCTTCATGGGAAAGGATATCATTGCTATCCTGATTAAACCAGATTTCCGGCGCAGCATTCCGGTCGAGCCTGTTCTCCTTATCCAGATAATGGATGAGCGCACTGCTGCTGCCTTTGTTGTCTGCTGTATCGCTGTCTGTAATATTGATAAACATAACGCTATATTTTAGCAACCTGCTGTCGGGCCGCCTGCGCCAGTTCTTCCTTTTCTTTGGCCGGGGTCGTAAAGCTGAAGGTATCCCTCATTCTGATATAGTGGTCAAGGATATATAGAAATTTGGTTTTTAGGTTTTCTTTTGTATCTAACCGTTCCCTGATGCCTTGCAACAATTTTTCGGTTTCTGAAAACTTGCTGATCTGCATCTGTTGGTTGTTTTGCAGATCAGTATTGGCCTTTAATATTTGTGTATTAAAACAATCCAGTATTTTGATCTGGGACTGTATCATGCGGTCAACTTCCAATTTGACCGGTATCAGTATTTTTTCTTCCTGTGCACGGATGAAGCGGATGTAGGTATCGTGGTTTTTAACCAGCGTGGTCTTCAGTAACTCGTCGCTGATATCCTTGGGATCTTTCTTGGTCTTATAAAAATACTCCACCATCCTGATGAAAAAATCTCGCTTGGTGCAACCCGCCGCATTGGCCAGCTTTTGCAGCTTGGCATCGGTCGTCTCGGAATACTTGATTGTCTTTTTACATCTGGTTTCTTCTGCCATAATCTCACCGATAAAGGCATTCCTTGGGGAATGCTAAAAGTTCACACTAACGTACGGCTAACAAGTCAAAGCATCCCCGGAGGATGCTTCATACCCCGTTTGCAGCGCAAACGGCGAGCAAAGTTGGGCTCCGCCCAACTTCCGCTCGCTCCAATTTTTTTGTGAAAAAATTGGCCGCTTTCTATCAGCGCATAGAATTTTAGCTGTATGTTATTTGGGAAGGATTGCCATGCCTGCTGATCTTTGCTCGAAGGAGTAGTCGGCGGAGTTTGCAATTTCTTTAACTCGCCAAATAGTTCCTTCTGTAACTGCTTGAAGTTCTTACGGGTAATCAAAGAGAGTATACGTGTGGCCATATCATTTGCATTGGCAGTTTGTATCTGCGGTTTGTGCAAATGAGGTAAGAATATTAACGGAGATAAGGTTCATTAAGAGATATCCCTAATTTATTTTGAGCGCTATACGTCAAAAAATATGCTTCGCCAAATCTTCATAATCGTGTTTCTTTTATCCATGATCAATGATGTGACGTCGGATGATAACTTGATAACAAAACAAACCAAATAAGCAATAGACTGGAAGGAATTAACCAAAGCAACCAAGTAATAAGGCAAAGCCTACGGCGTTGTTTGACAAGTTCGTTATCGACGAGAGTAAACTTTTCTTGGAATTTGATGATGTTATTTTGACTGAAGGTTTCTTTATAAGCAGTAATACTAGCGGCTGTAAAGTTCAGCGAGCTATATTGATTGTTAAGGAACACTTGTATGAGCACAGCAAAAATGAATAAGCTGACTACGGCAATTAAATTTTTAACAGAGCTCAAATCTTTAAAATCAAAGGCGGCGAAAACAAGCACAAAAGCCGTGGGAATGGTCACCAGTTTCGTTTGTGAGTCGTTAATTACGCCCTGGATTTTCTGAGTGAACTCCAAGGCTTTAGAATCGAGTTCGATTTTTAATTTATTATAGGAAAAGTCGCGCAAGTAATATTGATATGCGTTCTGGCATTTATCCGTAAACTCCATAATCGTCCTGAGTAACGTGTCGAACCTTTCGGTTTCCGTTACAGGTGATAAGTAGTCAATCAGTTCATTGATAAAAAGCAGTTTCTTTTCTGTATTGGTATCTTCAAAAACGTTGATCACTAAAGTGATCTGGTCGAGCTCAACGGCAACAAGCGCGTCGATCTGTCCCGAACTGCAAATCAAAGGCAGTAACAATGCCTTGTCATCGTTTGTGATCAGCGCGTAGTTGACATCGACATCTGTATAGTTATGCTTAGCGATCTTAATTACCGCGTCGATCAAACGTATAATTAATTCGAATTTCCAATAAAACGTAGCGATTGATTCATCGCTGAAATGGCCCAGTTGGGCTACCCAAAACACATCAGTAGGATATTCGTAGCGATTTTTGCGAATCAGATCATCTTTGGTCTGATAATAACCGATCTTATTTAATCCTGAGAGGGAAAGTTCTAAATCGACCGTTTCACCCGGTTTATTTTCATAATTGGTGTTTTCGATAATATCCCGGTCGTTCAAAAAATCAATCAGCTTTTCGACCTCTCCATCAATCAGCACACCACTGATAAACACCGTCCCATCCTGGTATGTGGTTGTAGTGCTCGAAATAAGCTTTACGATTTCCCTCAGCATGGTAATTACTTGATTTGATCAGCGAGTTCCTGAGGTATGCGCTTAAAGGTCAGTTCATTTTTTGAACTATTGTAAAAGATATCCTTACCGATAAGGGCCGTATCAAATTCCAGGTTATACTTGTCGCCCTTGTAAATAACATATTTGATCTTTTTTAAGACGCCTTTATCTCCCTTTATCGTTTCACTCACGCCGTATTTTTCACTCGCCGCAAATTCCAGGAAATCAGTCGGCGCCTCGTGGTCAATCAAAGCTGAGATAGCCGATAAAGAAATCTCTTTCTTTTGGCCCATGCACTCCCTGCAATATTCCGCGATCAAGTTTTTGAGCTGAATTTTAGATTTACGGTCATAGTTTTTTTCATCGGCATACGCATCAATCGCGTTAACAAGCCGTTTGCTTGATTCCGTGTTGGTCGTTTTATTATCACAGTCAATGAAAGTCAAAAAATAGTAACTAACGCTTTTGTTGCCATTAATAAAAGATAGATAAGTTTTACTCTCCGTATCTCCGCCTGCTTCAATCTCTTTCCAGCGCGTGAGATTGATCATACAAGCGATATCCACTTTGCTGATATCCAGATTCTTAATATCTTGCAACGTTAAATCCTTCTCACTTACCACGTACCCATCCTTGTTATTAATGGTCAGGACGAGCATGTATCTATTTTTGGTATCCGTATTGACGAAATCAGCGAAAATCAAAAAACCGCCGGTCGCGCTTATCGTATTTTCCAATGCAATTTTATAATCACTGGCAGCTTCTACCGAGAAATCATAAAACCTGTCGTCGCTTAAATATTGTTCCAACGTGTCTTTAAAATCGGGATGGGTGCCTGCAAAAATACCGTAAGTGGGGTTCGACTTCTTGTGATAAGCTTCGTTCAGCTTGCCAATAAATATCTTTTCCTTTTCGCCAATGGCCAACACCTTTGTCGCTTTTTTGAAGCCAACATTCCGGTCACCGGCGATCTTATGTAACTGGTGAATAACGATGCCCTTGATATCAAGATTACTGCCTATCTTTTTAAATTCCATGAAGTACTGTGAATGAGGTGTTAAGTATTATCACGCAATGTAAATAATAATTAAAAAAATAAGGGGCTTAGCGCCCCATTTTTTTTCTAAGCTAACTGGATCAGCATCCAGGTAACGGCCTTTCCGCCGTAAGGCGGCATGCGATTACCTTTCGCGATTGGAGCTGTTGTTGATGGGCTGCCTTGGACTTTCCAAACGCCACTTTCCGGACAGGTTTCCCCTGTGCTTGCTGTTCTACCTACTGGCATAATACGTTGTTTTTTTATCTACCTGCAAAACCGGGAGTGCAGGTATCTCCCGAAATATCCAGCGATATGCGCTATTGATAGGCTATTCCGGGTTTGTCTTTAAAGTTCGACAACGTAATCATATTATTTAATCAACCATTAATAATTTGCAAGGCGATGGGTCAATAGCCACCAGCAAAGACCTCGAAAGGCTTGGAGCTGATACAATTGCCTGACCGGCAGCGAGGCTGGGCAAACGGTTCCATAAGCTTTGATCTACACCACCAATAGATCTTTTTAATTGACTCACAACATTAGCATCACTGATCTTATGTAGAATAAAACTATTAATCAAACCAAGTACTTCATCTGGTAAGTGTTGAGGTAATTGTGTTACGAATACTAATCCTAACCAGCGTTTGCGGCCTCTGCGGGCAATTCGCGCTACTTGCTGGAACAAATTAGACATTTTACCGATCCGCTCTTTTGATAGAAATTCATGTGCCTCTTCAATAATAATTGATACTGGGGTCGGATTTTTTTCTTCGCGAATGGCTTCATCGTAGGCTACTTCTTGTACCACTTGAACCCCTTTTAATAAATTGGCGATTACAATGTTATTAATCATCGTTGAATCTGAATCACTTAAATCAAATATGGTTAGTTTGCCCGGTGTTATCAGTTCCGCAAATGGTATTGCTTTCGCGTCAGAACTATCGAAAACCTTGGTTCTGGATAATTGCCAAAGTTTGCTTAATAAGGCACCCCAGCTAATTTCATGGCTTGTATCAACCGCAGCAATGCGCGTTTCGACTTTAGTTAAGTTAGATTTTAGTACATAATTAAAGGGGCTTAATGGCTTCCCGTTCATATTGTCCAAAATCATTCCAGCAACATCTATTAGTATTGACAATGTTAATTTAGGCCATCCTTCTTCAAATTCATCCAATTGGATAGCTTCCTGTTCTTCTGGACCTTTTTTTGGGTATACTCCAATATCTTTTAGAATAAGTTTCGCAGCGTCGTAAGCCTTAAAAAACCTACCAAATTGGGCTTCGTTGAGTCCAAGGATATCAGCCGCTGCATAAGGCGATAAACTAGAAAAGTCTAGAGTAAATGTCCTCACGGGAGTTCTACCTTTTGCACGGGTTTCCCGCCCCACCATGTGGAACACTTCCATGTTAGTGATACCTTTTGCATCTATACCTCTTTTTTCTAATAACCTGAGCATATTAGCGTCAGTGGTGGATTGATCGACATGTGTATATTCCCCTTCAGTGTCTATAACAATTGTCGCAATATTATGCTGTTGAAACTGGGACATGAGTCCAGAGATAGTGGTGGATTTACCACCGCCGGTAGTGCCTAGTATACCAATGTGGCGGGGAATTACCGTTTTTTTATCCGATGGAATTTTAACCTCAATATCATCGTGCCCTATTGCCATACCTAAAGTAATGCCTGGGTCGGGATTTACTTTCAAAGCTTTTGCGGTTTC
>Ga0157373_10000298_pt1 | contig 40152 bp, 54 predicted proteins | sample C65metaG_FD_113460 | JGI IMG/M metagenome (GOLD analysis project Ga0157373, IMG submission 113460) | Corn rhizosphere microbial communities from Kellogg Biological Station, Michigan, USA - C6-5 metaG | ecosystem: Host-associated > Plants > Roots > Rhizosphere > Soil | place: USA: Michigan... | reverse complement strand
GTACGGCTCCGAGGCGAAGGGCCACGTGACGGCGCAGCTCGTCAAGTCCGGACTGCGGGCCGCGAAGAAGGCCAACGAGGTGATCGGGATCGAGCCGACCATCATCAACATCCGAGTTGCCGGGCCGAACGCCGGGCACACGGTCTACGACGACGAGGGGAACCGATTCCCGCTCCGCCAGATTCCGGTCGGTGCCGCGCTGGGCGATGAGGTCGTGCTCTACATCGCGCCCGGCTCCGAAATCGAGCCGGAGGTGCTCTACGACGAAATCCTCCTGCTGAGGGACCACGGTCACTCGGTGGAGAACCTGTTCGTGTCGCCCGAGGCCACGCTCATCGAGCCGAAGCACAAGCAGGACGAGGCGGACGCGACCCTGGTCGCACGCGCCGGGTCGACCGGCAAGGGCATCGGAGCAGCGCGAGCTGACCGCCTGATGCGCAAGGCCAAGCGCGTGATCGACGACCCGGATGTGGTCGAGCGACTCACGGCCGTGGGTGTGGCACTCGCCGCACCGGAGGACCTGTACTCCCACGACGACTTCGCGGACGCCTACCAGCACATCATCGTGGAGGGCACCCAGGGCTACGGCCTCGGACTGCACGCCGGACACTACCCGCAGTGCACCAGCTCGGACACGACCGCCGACGCCTTCCTGACCATGGCCGGACTCCAGCCGTGGCGTGCATCCGTGATCCAGTTCGATGTCTACGCGGTGGCGCGGGTCTACCCGATCCGAGTCGCCGGGAACTCCGGCCCGCTCGCCGGGGAGACGACCTGGGAGGACCTGGGCCTGCCCGAAGAGCGCACGACCGTGACGCAGCTCGTCCGGCGCGTGGGCGAGTGGGACACCAACCTGGTGCGCCGCGCAGTCCAGGCCAACGGTGGGGCCGGTGTGGTCCACGTGGTCGTGACCATGCTCGACCAGAAGTTCCCCGGGATCGCCGGGTTCAACGGCGACTCGAACGTGGCCGACTTCGACCCCGAGGTCGTGCAGGAGGCCGAGGCCTGGCTCCGGTCGGTCGAGGATGCAGTCGGCACGGACGTGGCCGGATTCACGACCTCGCCCACCGACATCGCCTGGGTCGTCGGCGGATCGGTCGAGGCCCAGCACACCGACCAGCAGGTCGGCACGGACCCGGAGGTGATCTGATGACGGAGCAGCGACTGCCGCTGTACCACCGTCCCGCAGGCCCTCCGCGCCTCACGGACGAACCGGAGAAGCCGCGCGGGCGCTTCGACTGGTCCGAGGGCCGCGTGGTTCCCGGAGGGCCGTCCGTGGTCGTCTCGCCCGATGGAGAGCGCGACCTGGTGCGGGAGGCGCAGCTTTCGGCTGCTGCCGACGACGGGTACCAGGAGCTGCTGGCACGACAGAAGGCCGACACCGTGGCCCAGGTCATGTCCGGCGACTACGGCCCCACGGCGGGCCAGGCCGTGCCGGTGAACGAGGACCTGCACGACTGGTGGATGACCAAGGCCGCGCAGGAAATCATGCCCCTGACCGCCAAGATGCAGGAGTACGGCGGTAAGGGTCGCGCCCAGGACCTGATCGACATCGGCCGTAAGCTGGTCGAGGCCGGGGTCAAGCCGGGTCCGCTGCTCGGGTCCGGCAACACGCAGGAGGGGTACCTGGCCGAGCTGGGTATCTACTTCTACATCCAGGGCAAGATGGGGCGATGGGCCGCAGCAGTGGCGGAAGGTCGCCCCGTGTCCGACGACACGATCCACGACATCGGTATCTACGTGCGGATGGTTCAGCGCATCCGCGAGACAGGAGGGTGGCCCGAATGAGCGGCGACACGAACTACGCACGAGTCAAGGACACAAAGCTCGGGCAGGAGCTGACCATCCGGGCAGTCGCCCTGGGTAACGGCCTGATCGCTATTCCCAAGTACGGCCCGAACCAGTCCGCGACGGACTACCCCAAGGGCACCCAGAAGATCACGCTGGACGAACAGGTCCAGGTCCGGGTGACCAACGAGCTGACGCCCCTCCAGGCGCGGGCACTCGATGGGCTGTTCGGAGGCGACGATGAGTAACGGGTCCGAGCACCTCCCCGAGTACGACAAGGAGAAGCCCAATGTATAACTACGAGGGAGAAGCCGAGGACCAGGCGATGCAGGCCGCAGAGCCGGAGTCGGTAGTCAAGGCCGACCGCAAGGCCGAGGTTGCCGAGCGCAACCGGGTCGACGCGGAGCGGTGGCGGGCAATCGAATGGATGGTCAAGGACGCGCGGTTCTACCTGCCCATCTACATCGAGCAGGGCCGGACCCGCGACCAGGCGCTGGCCGAAGGAATCCTCCGAGTCTATGCACCCCTGGTGGATGTCGTCGGCGCTGAGGTCCACCCGGACGAGTGCGGCGCACACACCTGGTCGCGTAAGACCTGGAAGGACTCGTTCAAGAACGGGCGCGGGGTGGTCCAGTGGATCAACCTGCTGGCGCTCCGAGTGCGGAGGGCCGCGAACCGTGACTAGGCCCGAAGTGATCCGAGTCCAGCACCTGGACACGCTGCTGGGCGACCCGCAGACCCCGGTGCGCGCCCACGATGACGACGCCGGGTGGGACCTGCACGTGAGCGAGACGACCATCATTGACCCGCACTCGTTCACCGACATCCCCACCGGGATCGCGATGGAGCTTCCGTCGTGGTCCTGGGGGATGCTCACCGGCCGCAGCTCGACCTTGCGGAAGCGAGGACTCCTGGTGCACACCGGGATCATCGACGCCGGGTACCGAGGCGAGCTGTTCATCGGGGTCTGGAACCTCACCAACGAGGAAGTGCGGGTGGACGCGGGCGACCGCATCGGCCAGCTCATCATCCTCGACAACGCAACGGCCCGCACCGTCATGCGGAAGATCAACGACGACGAAGCACTCGGCGCACACGCCCGAGGCACGAAGGGATTTGGTAGCAGTGGAAAGTAAGACCCTGGATTACGCGGCACTGGAGCAGCAGGCGACCAAGCCGCTGACCTCGGAGCAGATGCGGAAGGCACGCCGGAAGGCCAAGCGCTCGGTGGCGGGGACGCAGTACAAGGTAACCAAGCCCAACCCCAAGATGGTGTTCGACAACCTCGACGACGCCAAGCTCGAAAAGGGCATGGAGGTGTCGCTCCGGCGCGAGCTGATCTGGCGCTCGGTGGAGGGTGGCGCTTACGCCAAGGAGACGGCCAAGGCAGCACGCCGGGCCAAGAGCAAGCGGGCACGCCAGGCGCGCCGCGCGGGAAGGTACAACCGATGAGCAACCAGTGGACGCGCCGCTTCGATGAGCTGGAGCCGGGCGACACCATCGAGCTGTTCCACCAGCACGTGGTCGTGGTCGCCGTGCTCGGTCGGCCCGGAGTCGACGGCTGGTGGGAGGTCGCGGTCAACCCTGACCCGACCAACCCCCGGTTCACCGACTCGACCATCTGCTGGCCCTCGAACAAGTTCGTTCAGGCCTACGACATCCAGCCGATCCAGAAGGGTCACCCCACCGAGCCGTGCGTGCTCCCCGCGAGGCACTCGCCCGCAGGAGGGCCGTACTCGGGCCTGCCGGTGTTCATCCGCAAGGAGCCGGGTGACATCGTGCAGCAGGAGTCGATCCACTAGGCGCTGACAGCACATACGGGTGACCCCCGGCCGCTTGCAAGTCGGTCGGGGGTCGCCTTGTGTCCGGGCACCGGGGGTCACTCGCTGAAAACGACCCACTCGCCGGTCATGTCCTTCTTGGTGTTGCGGAGGATCGCGGTGCCCTCGTCGGTCACGACATCGATCGCCGGGTAGAACCAGCGGCCGACCTTGACGTCCTGGCGCTCGGCGGCGCGGATGACCTCGATGGTCAGGCCGTTGCCGTCCTCGTACGTGGCCGGGTAGCCCTCGCCCGTGTGGGCGTCGGTGTCCGGGGTGTCCTCGACGGCGCTGGTGCCCTCGTCCGTGAGCAGGGTGTCCTTGGCGGGCTTGTCGTTGCGGTGGTTCCAGCGCTCGACCGCGTTCGCGAGCTTGATCTGGAGGGCCTCGGAGCGGAGCTGCTTCTGCGCGGCGCGGAGGTCGGTCACGCGGATCGCCTTGCGGCCGTTCTCCTTGCAGTCGTCCTTGAGGGTGCCGAGCAGGAGGCTGACGTGCTTCGCGTCGTAGCCCGGCTTGTACTTGCCGTTCTCCGAGAAGAGGTCCTTCGTGTCGGGGAAGAGGATGTCGCTCATTTTATTTCTCCTTGATGTCCGAGTCGGGCGTTTCCCGACCTCGTAATACTATTTAACCATAAGCTTGACTCCGGCGCAAGTATTGAGCGAACAAGAACCGGTCGAGTTTTCAGCGGTGCATCTACGCGTTACCCGTGCTAAAATGAGGTGACCGCCGACCGGGTGTCGGCAGTGCCGGGCGCACGAAGGGATCAAAGAGTTGGCCAACCCGTGGACAGATGCAGAGACAGCCGAGCTGAGGCGACTGCATGCCGAGGGTCTGCCCGCTAACCAGATTCGCAAGCGGATGAACCGCGCGCTCTCCACGATCAGCACCAAGGCCAAGCAGCTAGGGTTGAGCTTCGACCGGTCCCAGATGGAGCAGGCTATCCAGGCCAGCATCTTCGACCGGCGCGCAGCTCGGGCCAAGATCATCGAGGGTCTGTACCAGCGCGCGCAGTTCAACCTTGACCGCCTGAACGCTGACGAGTTCCAGACCCTCGTCAAGTCCGGCCCGGGCGAAGAGTCTGAGGATGTGCTGGACTTCGTGCCGACCATGGACGAGAAGAACCTGACCTCGGCACTGGGTATCGCCCTCACCAGCGCCGCCAAGCTCGAAGCTATCGACGACGACGGCGGTATGACCGAGGCCAAGGGCCTGCTGGGTACCATCATCGGAGCGATCAACATTGTGGCCGAGGGCCAGCCCCGAATGAACCCGACCTATCAGGAGCCTGCCGATGCCGACGACCCGACCGAAGCCGACGACACGTTCTAAGGCGAGGCCCCTCCCCACTCGGAGGCGGCAACCCGCACATCAGGACCCCCGCATCCTGGAGGCGACCTCCGACTCCCTGAGCATGAAGCAGATCGTCTCCATCGCTGAGGCGTTCGAACCCAACGCATTCGGCCAGGTGCCCAAGGTCTGTATCTGGGACGGCGCGGTTAGGTCCGGCAAGACCATCGGCTCCCTCATCGCCTGGGTGACGTTCGTGATCGGGGCACCGCGAGGCGGCGAGCTGGTGGTCGTCGGCCGGACCAGGGAGTCCATCGGCCGTAACGTGTTCGGCCCGCTCACCGACCCCGAGATTATGGGGCCGTTGGCGTCCCGCATCTCCTACACCTCGGGCGCGCCCACGGCGACGATCTTCGGTCGGAAGGTCCACGTGCTCGGCGCGTCGGATGTCCGGTCTGAGATGGTGCTCCGAGGACTGACCGTGGCCGGGGCATACGTCGATGAGGCGACCCTGGTAGCGGAGCCGTTCTGGATTCAGCTCTTGGCCCGACTCTCGGTCAAGGGCGCGCGCCTGTTCGCGACCACCAACCCGGACGGCCCGGCCCACTTCCTGAATAAGTCCGTCATCATGCGGATCAACGAGCTGGGGTATAAGCGCTTCCACTTCAAGCTCGAAGATAACGAGTTCTTGATGCGGACGAACCCCGAGTACGTCGACCAGCTCAAGCGCGAATACTCCGGGCTGTGGTACCTCCGGTTCATCGACGGACTGTGGGTCCAGGCCGAGGGTGCGATCTACGACATGTGGGACGCCAAGCTGATGACGGTCAAGCCGGGGCAGATTCCCAAGATCGACCGCGTGCTGATGGTCGGCCTGGACTTCGGAACCAACCACCCGACCCGAGCCTACGCAATCGGAATAGGCAAACACTGGGACGAGTCCGGCAAGGACGTGCTCTACACCCTGGCCGAGTTCGCACCCCGCACCGGCCTGACTATCGGCGTCCAGTCGCGTGAGTTCCAGGACTGGCTGGCGCAGGTGACCAAGAAGTGGGGCGCACCGGACTGGGTGGCCGTGGACCCTGCCGCCGCTCACTTCCGGGTGCAGCTCTTCCAGGACGGCGTGACCAACGTCATGGGCGCGCATAACGCCGTGGTCCCCGGCATCCTGACCTGTGCGGCACTGCTGGCAACCGGCCAGATGTTCATCAGCACCGACTGTGAGAACCTGATCGACATGCTGCCCGGGTACATGTGGGACCCGAAGGCGACGGCCCGAGGGGAGACAGCCCCGGTCAAGGAGAAGGACGACGAGGCCGACGCCTGGCGCTACGCGGTGTACTCGTCCCGCAGGTTCTGGAAGGACCGCATCCAGGTGACCCCGGCTCGGGATGACGCACCCGGCGCAGGTGACGACCTCGACCTTGCAGCGTGACCATGCTAAAATAGCCCACAGCAAACGACTGTTGGAGGACTAGTGGCTGGACTGCCCGCACCCAAATCGCCGTGGCCCCCGGAGGACGACCAGCCCCGGTACCGGGCCATGAAGGAAGCGTCCGTGTGGTACGCGGGCGACCCCGACACCATCGCGTCCTTCTACGGCGGGGGCGGCAAGTCGGTGACCACGCTCAAGTCTGCAGAGGGTGGCGGGGTCATCAAGGAAATCACCCGTGGAGTGCGCGACACCTTCTGGGGTCGAGGCACGCCGGAGGGTGAGGCCACCAAGCGACTGCACATCGACATCGCTCGGGACATCGCCACGATCAGCTCCGAGCTGCTGCACGCCGACGCCCCCTCGATCATCGTGGAGGGTGACCGCGAGCTGGCCGATGGACAGCAGCAGGGCGAAGAGCCGCGCGGACCGTTCATCCAGGCCGTGCGCGAGGTCCAGGACCGGCTCGACTACCTGCTCGACCGCATCGGCTGGGAGGCGCTCCTGCTGGCAGCGGCCGAAACCCAGAGTCCCCTCGGTTCGGTGGCGCTTCGCCTGGGCTGGGACGACTCGGTGGCGGACTTCCCGTTCGTGACCCGGATCGACGGCGACGCCTACGTCCCCGAGTACACCTGGGGCATGTTGACGGCGGTCACGTTCTGGCGCGTCGTCGGCAAGAAGGATTCCACGCTCTGGTACCACCTGGAGCGGCACGAGAAGGGCGCGATCTGGCACGCGCTCTACAAGGGCACCCACGAGCGTCTGAACGAGCGACTGCGCCTGGAGGACCACCCGGCGACGGCCGCACTCATCAGCGACAAGATGGTGCGAGACGAGCTGGGCGACCGGGTGCTGACCCCGGCCAACGTCATGACCGCGCAGGCGATCCCCAACCTGCTGCCCGACCCGATGAATCGAAGCTCCAACACGGGCCGGTCCGACTACAGCCCGGCGATGTACCAGCTCTTCGACGCGCTGGACGAAATCTACACCTCGCTGATGCGGGACATCGACCTAGCCAAGGGCCGACTGATCGTGGCCGACTATATGCTCGACACGCAGGAGGCCGGGCAGGGCGCGACGTTCGACAAGGACCGGGCGATCTTCTCCCCGCTCAAGATGCAGCCCTCGGAGGACGGCGAGCAGCCGATCACCCTGGTGCAGTTCGCGATCCGGGTCGAAGAGCACATCCGAGCGGCCGAGCACATCGCCTCGAAGATCGTCAAGCAGGCCGGGTACAACCCGCAGACCATGGGTGACACTGCCGAGGGTGAGGCCGCGATGACCGCCACCGAGGTGAACTCCCGCTCGTCCCGCTCGAACCTGACCCGCGACAAGAAGATCAGGTACTGGGCGAACCGGCTGGAGGACCTGATCTGGGCGCTGCTCCAGATCGACAAGGAGCTGTTCGGCCAGTCGTACTCGCTGGAGAACGTCCGGGTTCGAGTTCGCTACCCCGACTCGGTGCAGCCGGACATGCTCGTCCTGGCGCAGACCGTCGCCGCGATGAAGCAGGCCGAGGCCGCATCGATCAAGGTGCGTGTCGAGACGCTGCACCCCGACTGGGACGAAGGCCAGGTCGAGGCCGAGGTGGAGCAGCTCCAGAAGGAGTCCACCGTGGTCGACCCCACGACCTTCGGACTGGGCGGACGTCCGGCACCGACCGTGGACACGGCGAGCAACACGCCCGGGGCTGCACCGGCCGGACCGGATACTGGTGTTGAGGGCATCTAATGGCCTTCTCCCCTATCGACGCTGACCCGGCCGCAGTCCGTATCGCGCAGTATTACGCCGACGCCGAAATCGCGATCATCCGCAAGATGGTCTTGATGCTGGCGCAAGGTATCGACTCGCCGGACTGGGACCGGGAGCAGCTCGCCGCGCTCCAGCGCCTCCGAGACATGGCAGTGCGCGAGTTGGGCGGGACCGATGCCGCAGCCGCGATCTTCCAGGAGGTCGAGAACGCGTACCAGGGCGGAGTGGCGTCTGCACTCAAGGACATGGCCCCGGCGCTGGACCCGTCCGACGCGCTCCTGTCCGAGGCGGGCAAAGCGCAGGTGGCGAACCTGGCCGGAGCCGCAGTCGGGACCATCGAGTCAGCTAAGCCGATGCTCCTGCGCGCGGTGGCGGACGTGTTCCGGGAGGTGGTGGCGGACGTCACCGCCCAGACCATCCTCGGGACGATCACCCGCAAGCAGGCGTACCAGATCGCCGCCAACCGATTCCTGGGTCAGGGCCTCCCGACGTTCAAGGACAGCAGGGGCCGGAATTGGCGTATCCAGGACTACGCGCGCATGGCTGTGCGGACCGCCACAGCCAAGACCGCGATCCAGGCGCACCTGGACACGGCCGAGGCCAACGGATTCGACCTGGTGATGATCACGGCCGGACCCCGCCACTGCAAGGTGTGCGACGGCTGGACCGGCAAGGTGCTGCACCGGGACTCCGGGCCGGAGGGCACGTACGTGGTCGAGTCCCTCGTGACCGGCCGACCGGTCCAGGTCAAGGTCGAGGGCAGTCTGGCCGACGCAAGGCGCGCGGGCTGGGGACACCCGAACTGCCGGTGCAACATCCGCGTGTTCATCCCTGGTGCAACGAAGGTCGAGGCGCGGCCCCCGTGGGACCAGGCGGCATACGAGGCACAGCAGCGCCAGCGCGCCCTGGAGAACCAGGTCCGCATGGCCAAGCTCAAGCAGGCAGTGGCGGTTACGCCCGAGGCCGAGGCCCGCGCGAAGGGTCAGCTCAAGGATGCGTTCGCTCGCCTCAACCAGCACATGCAGGACCACGACTACCTCAAGAGGCAGCGTCAGCGCGAGCAGGTCTAGTACTTGACTTAAAGTCAAAGTTGTGTTAGAATGCGCGCTTCGTGGTAAAATCGAGGCAACCCGGTGGAGCCGGTAACCCAAGATTCGAGTTGGAGACTCACCACGATGGAAACTCAGACCATGAGCAAGAACCCCGCCGCGACCCTGGTCGACGCTGACGGCATGGCCGTTGTCGGCCGCACCCGTCACGACCTGATGGGCATCCGCTACGAGGGCGGCGAGGGCGGCAACGGAGGCGACGGCGGTGCAGGCGCGGGCGCTGGTGCCGGGACCGGCTCCGAGGGCGCGGGAAGTGGCACGGAGGGCGCGGGAGCGGGCACCGGGACCGAGGGCGCACCGGGCGCTGGCGAGGGCGAGCAGAACCAGCCCACGGACGGCGACATCTGGGACGACCCGGCGAAGGCTAAGGCCGAAATCGAGCGCCTCCGCCGCGAGCGTGGCGACGAGCGCATCCAGGCCAAGAAGGACGCCGCCGACGAGGCCCGCAAGGAGCTGTTGAAGGAGTTCACGAAGCTCATCGACCCGAGCGCGGCCGACGCGGACACCCCCACGGTCGAGACGCTGACCGCGACCCTCGCCCAGAAGGACGAGGCGATCCGCGACGCGCAGTTCGAGCTGGCCGTGTTCAAGTACGCGGCCGAGAACAAGCTCGACGCCGGGAAGATCACCAACTCGCGGTCGTTCTTCAACGCGACCAAGGACCTGAACCCCTCTGAGGACGGGTTCGCAGACAAGCTCACCGCCGCAGTCAATGCGGAGGTTACCAAGGACTCGTCGCTCCGGCTGGGTGCCGGACGATCGGGAGCTGAAACACACGGCGGGGCCGGTGACCAGCAGAACACCATCACTCAGGAGCAGTTCGACGCGATGTCGGTGGAGGAACTCACGAACCTCTACCGCACCAACAAGCCGGAATACGACCGGCTGTCGGCCTCCTAACAACCAACGATCCGAAAGGAAACAACAGTGACAACCACTGCTGCGGACCTGATCCAGCCGGAGGTCTGGGGTCCCGCCGTCATGAAGACCGTACTCGGGAAGAGCGTGCTCGCGCCCTTCATCGAGACCTCGAACGAGCTGGAGGGCAACCCCGGCGACGAGGTGCACTTCCCGAAGTTCGGCTACATCGGTGACGCCGAGGACATCGCGGAGGACGAGGACATCACGCTCTCCGACCTCTCGATGACCGACAGCGTCGCGCGCATCAAGGAGATCGCGAAGGGTGGTGAGATCACCGACCGTGCCGTCCTGACGAGCATCGGCCGTCCTCTCGACCAGCTCCGTAACCAGCTCGGCATCTCCATCGGTCGCAAGATGGACACCGACATCCGGAAGGCCGCGGAAGAGGTCACCGCCGCGACCGCCGACTACGAGGCCAGCTCGCCGCTGCTCGTGCCCGCCGCCGACTCCAAGCTCACCTGGAGCCGGGTCACGGACGGCATCGCCCTCCTGGGCGACGAGTGGGACCCGGCCGCGTTCGCCGCGTTCGTGATCCACTCGAAGCAGCACGTCGACCTGCTCAACGACCCGAACTTCGTCGGCATCGACAAGTTCGGCTCGGACAGCGTGATCCTCCGGGGTCAGGTCGGCCGGATCGCCACGGTGCCGGTCATCGTGTCGGACCGCGCGACGGTCACCGACAACGCGGGCACGCCGAACTACAACGCGCTGCTCCTCAAGCAGGGCGCGATCAGCCTGCTGTACAAGCGCCGCCCGCTGGTCGAGTCGGACCGCGACATCCTCGGTCGCAAGACCATCGTCACCGTCACGGCCCACTACGCGCTCAAGCGCGTGGACGACCGTGGCGTCGTGGTCATCCCCACCAAGTAACGGAGGCAAGGCGATATGGGTATCACATCCATCCGTCGCCGCAAGCGCCGCGCGGCGGAGGCACTCTCACAGGGTGCCTCCGCTGAGGTGCAGGCGGAGGACGCAGGCGGCGAAACCGACGAAGAGCGCGAGGCCCGCGAAGCGGCCGAGCGTGACGCGGCGGAGGCTGCACGGCACGCGGCTGAGGAAGCCGCCAAGCAGTCCACCGAGGCGCAGGACGAGGCCAAGACCTCGAACCCTGACCTCACTGCCGAGGACCTGGCGAAGCTGGCGCAGGACGCCGAGCTGAACCGGAACTCGTCCAAGTCCGACTGGGCGGCTCTGGCCGTCAAGGTCCACGAGGGCGGTCACAACCTGCCCTTCAACCCGGAGGAAGCGCGCCGCGACGACATCGCGGACTTCTTCCTCGGGTCCAAGTAACAAGCTCGTGAGCGGGGTGTCAACGATGGTAAACACGGCCGATCGGGGACAGCTCCCGTCGAAGGCTGCTAGTCAGTGCGGTTCCGTGGTGGGTAACACTGGGTCGGCCGTTGACCCGATTCTGACCGCACGCGCAGACCTGCACCCCGCTCACTACTCCCTCTCCCACCGGCTCCGGCACAACCTCGGGCTGTGCCACAAGGCCTCCCTCGGTTACCACTGCAAGGGGTACGAAGAATGCTGATCTACGCAACCAAGCTCGAACTCGCGCGCTGGCTCAATGGGCCGGACGCCACCGAGGACCAGGCTCCGGCCAACGCCGACGCGCTCCTGCGCTCGGCCTCGATTCTTATCCGGAAGGCCACCCGACGCGCGATGTACCGCGTCAGCTCGGACGGCCTCCCGCAGGACGCAACGAAGCGTCAGGCCTTCAACGAGGCCGCACTCGCCCAGGCGGGCACCCTGTCCAAGCTCGGACTGGACCCCTCGGCGGGCGGAGTGGCCTCCCTGAAAGCTGCAGTAGCGTCGAAGGGTATGGGGAGCCTGTCGGTTTCCTACGTTCAGGGAGATGCCACGGAAGCCGCACGGCAGGCCCTCGCGTCCGGCGAGGTGCTCACCTTCGAGGCGTACGAGCTGCTCTCCGAGGCGGGGCTGGTTTCCTCCGCCGTGGGTGGCGGATACGGCATCACCAACGTGATCACCTCGGACGCGGCCTACATCAACGGCCAGACCGTCGACGGAGGGCTGATCCCGTGAGCCTCATCGCCTGGTTCATTCTGGCTTTCGGAGTCTGGGTCGCCACCGCTACCTTCCTCGCCCTGGTCATCGGCAAGATCGCCCACGAGGGTGACATCCGCGAGGGGATCGTGACCCGCGATGAGTGACGAGTTCCGCGAGCTGTACGGCGAGTGGTTCACCTCGGTTGAGGTCCAGACCTACGCCCACTCCACGCCCAAGGGGGCCGCATACCAGGACGCACGCGAGTGCGACGAGGTGTACCTCGAAGAGGACACCACCTTGGTGGTCGACACCAATGGCGCGGAGCTGAACGCGAACCACCGGCTGTTCGTCCCGGCGAACCGCATCGAGTGGTTCACGCCGGAGTCGCTGGTCCTGGTCAACGACAGGTGGGGCCGCGTGCTCCAGGTGTCGAAGCTCATCACCGTGGGCTTCCCCGCGCATGGGGTGGTGTACGTCAAGTGAGCGGCATGAGCTGGAAGATGAACATCAAGACCGACCAGGCCAAGAACGCGATGAAGTCCGGCCGTGCGCGTGGACTCACTGCGGCGGCGGAGCACGTGCTCGGCGTCGTCCAGCCCACGGTCCCCCACGAGGACGGCGACCTGGAGCGAACCGGGGTAGCGTCGGTGGACGCTGAGGCCGGGCGCGCTGCTGTCAGCTTCAAGGACGCGGACTACGGGGGCCAGGCCAAGGACCAGGAGCAGAACGAGACGTACCGCCACGACCCCGGCCGGAAGGCGCACTTCCTCCGCGACGGGTTCAGGAGTGAGCGGGCTACGGTTGCTGCTATCATTGGCCGTGAGGTCAAGACCAGCTTCGGAGGTAAGTAATGCAGTGGCTCATGGACGGGTTCCGCGACTCGGTGGCGGAGTACATCTCCCAGAACACTGAACCCTTCTCCGGTATCGGCGTGTACTGGGACACCCACGGTTACGCCGACGATGCGCCCGGCTTCGGACTGGTCATCGACCAGTTCATGCAGCAGGACATCAAGCAGATCAAGCTCCGAGCGTACGTACTCGACAACGACACTTCCGGTGGCGAGACGACGATCAATATCGAGTTCCACATCCGAGCGGGGAGCAACCCCGACGAGCTGTCGCGCGTGGCTGACGGCCTGTTCGAGTTGTTCCACGACATGTGGTCTGTTACAATCGGAGACACCAAAGTCGTGAAGGCAAGATGGTCCTCGGAGTCGAATCTGGGGCCGGACGGGAGCGGTCGGGTATCGCAACTGGTAACCTACTCCTTCACGGTGCACCGACCGTCGCGCAACAGGACCTAGGAAAGGACTAATCATGGCAGGCGCAACCACCAAGGTGCCCCTCGGGGCATCCACCACCAACCGCAAGTGGTACCTCGACATCGACACCAGCGAGGACGGCACTCCGACCTGGATCGGCGTGTTCGGCATCCAGGAGTTCAAGGACGCTCTGGAGGGTTCCCTCCAGGACGACTCGGACTTCGACGGCGAGGGCTGGCAGTCCCAGACCACGACCGCCAACGCGTGGTCCATCGAGACGAAGGTCAAGCGCGCGGTCACGGCCGCGCTCGCCACGGCCTACGACCCGGGCCAGGAGGTGCTCCGACTGGCTGCGGCCGAGACGGGCATCGCCAACCGCGTGCACGTGCGCTGGTACGAGATGGAGCCGGGCGGACCCCGGGTCGAGTCGTACGAGGGCTACGCCACCGTGTCGTGGTCGCCGGACGGCGGTGACATGACCGCGCTGTCCACGGTGACCGTCACCCTGACCGGCCAGGGCAAGCGCATCCCGGTCGCCCACCCCGCCGCAGGCGGCGCGTAAGCTGCACCACCGGCCAGGCCCTCGACTCGCACTCGGGGGCCTGGCCTTCAACCATATAACACTCACTAAGGAGAAGAATCAATGCCCCGTCTCGATCTTGCAGACTTCCTCGATGACGACGCCCTCGAAATCGAGCTGGCGTCCGCGAAGCACCCGGGCGGAAAGGTCTACACCATCCCGTCGCCGGACGCGACCACCGGTATCTTCCTCACCGCCATGGCGAACCTGGGCATCCGGGCCGCGAAGGGCGACAAGGACCTGACCGAGGCCGACGTCAAGTCGCTCAAGCTGAACGACGCCGAAGAGAAGGACCTCGTGGAGGTCGTGCTCGGCACCGCGTACCAGGAGCTGATCGATGACGGCATCTCCTGGGAGAAGATCAGGCGCTTGAGCCAGTACGCGTTCGCCTACTACGCCATGGGTCCGCAGGCTGCGGTCAAGGGGGTGGAGTCCGGGGCGTTCACGGGAAAAGCACCGGAGAAGAACCGGGCGGCGAGGCGGAGTTCTACAAGGGCGACCTCGGGCCGACCGGCCTCGGCCGCTTCGAAGAGCCGGACGACGAAGAAAAGCTAACATGGTGGACCATCATCAAGTCGTGGAAGCTGGTGGAGGTGTCACTCCATCAGGTCTACGGCATCGATGTTGGGGACAAGGAACTCATGAAGTCCCGCTCCTGGCGGTGGCTCTCACTCCGGATCATCGGCCTGCTGATGATCGAATGCCCACTACAGAGGAAGCTCAATCCCCAAGACCCGAAGTCAAATACTCCAGTAAGGTAAAATAGGCGCTATGGCACTGGACATCGGAACCCTCGTCGGGTATATCGAGATGGACGACTCTAAGGGGTCCGAGGTCATCGATAAGTTCCCCGACAAGATCAAGGGGATGGGTGCCAAGGGTGTCCTGCTCGCTGCTGCGGGGGCCGTCGCTATCGGCGCGGCCCTCGGGCAGGGCATCACCAACGCCGTGGACCTCGACCAGGCGAACCACAAGCTCGCGGCCCAGCTCGGGCTGACGGCCGACGAGTCCGCGAAGGCCGGTAAGATCGCGGGCGAGCTGTACAGCCAGAACTACGGCGACTCGATGGATGACGTGTCCACGGCCGTGGGCGCTGTGATGTCGTCCATCAGCGGCATGCGGACCGCCTCGTCCAAGGACATCCAGGGTGTGACCGCCGACGTACTCAACATGTCGAAGGCGTTCGAAATCGACACCGCCCGTGCCGCGCAGATCGTCGGCCAGACGCTCAAGACCGGCCTCGCGCCGGACGCGCAGACGGCGGCGGACCTCGTGACGGCCGCGCTCCAGAAGGTCCCGGCCAACGTCCGCGAGGACCTCCTGGACGCGGTGGACGAATACAGCCCCTTCTTCCAGCAGATCGGCATCAAGGGCGACGAAGCCTTCTCGCTGCTGGTCAAGGCCTCCGAGAAGGGCATGTACGGCATCGACAAGACCGGTGACGCTCTGAAAGAGTTCACCATCCGGTCGACCGACATGAGCAAGACCACCTCGGCCGCGTACGAGTCGATGGGCATGGACTCCCAGACCATGGCCAACCGCATCCTGGCCGGTGGCGATTCCGCGAAGTCGGCATTCACCGACATCGTGAAGGGTATTCAGGGCATCCAGGACCCCGCCACCAGGAGCAACACGGCGATTGCCCTATTCGGTACCCAGATGGAGGACCTCGGCGTCGGTGAGGTGCCGAAGTTCCTCGACTCGCTGCTGAACATGGGCGGCGCGCTCGGAGACACCAAGGGCAAGGCGGACGAGATGGGCGCGGCCCTGAACGGCGGCACCGCAAACAGCCTCGCCTCGCTCCAGCGGAACTTTGAAGGGATCATGACCGGTGTCGGCCAGACCCTCCTGCCCTTCCTGAACGGCATCCTTGAATGGGCCATGGCGAACCCCGGCATCATGCAGATCGTCGCGGCGGCGCTCGGCGTGCTGGCGCTGGCGTTCATCGGCGTGTCGATTGCGACCTGGGCCATGAACACGGCGCTGCTCGCGAACCCCATCACCTGGATCATCCTGGCAATCGTCGCGCTGATCGCCGCGCTGGTGCTCCTGGTCCTCAACTGGGACACCGTGGTCAAGTGGATCAGCGACGTGTGGGGTGGCTTCATCGGCTGGTTCACCGGGGTGATGGACGGGTTCTTCGGATGGTGGAACGGCGTGTGGGCCGGGTTCGCCTCGTGGATCACTGACGTCTGGAACGGATTCATCGGCTTCATCGTTGATGTCTGGAACGGCTTCATCGGCTGGATCATGGACGGTATCAACGCGTACTACTCGTTCTGGGTCGGAGTGTGGACCGCGATAGGTTCGTTCATCATCGACACCTGGAACGGGTTCACCGGATTCGTCCGCGACGTGTTCAACAACTTCATGCTCGGACTTAAGATCATCGGCGCAGTGATCAGCGCATGGTGGAACGGTCTGTGGAGTGGAGTAGGCTCCTTCATCGCGACGATCTGGAACAACATCGTGTCGGCCGTGGTCGGGACGTTTACCTCGCTGTACAACAACATCATGGGGATCGGCCGCAACATCACGTCGTTCGTCAACTCGGTGTGGTCCGGGATCGTCTCGTTCGCGCAGGACGCCTGGAACGGCCTGATTAGCTGGATGAAGTCCATCCCGGGCTGGATCAAGGGCGTGTTCGACGGCGCGGTGGGCTGGCTCCGCGACATCGGCTCGAACATCATCAACGGCCTGATGAACGGACTCAAGGCGGGCTGGGACCGGATCATCGGCTGGATCAACGGGCTGGGTGGCGGCATCATCGACACCTTCAAGAACATCCTGGGCATCCACTCGCCGTCGCGGGTGTTCTTCGGGTTCGGTGAGAACATCGGGGAGGGCCTGATCAACGGCCTGGACAAGCTCCAGCCGGAAATCGACCAGCAGATCAATGGGATGGTGACCGTGCCTCCGACGCCCGACTCTGCTATGATTGGGGCCAACGGCCAGACCGTGCACAACGAGACGAAGAAGGAGTTCACCTACGTGGCAGCACCGAACTCGTCCCTCAGCACCGAGGAAGAGCTGTTCGACGCACTCTCCCGCCCTAGGAGCGACTTCTAATGACTCGACTCGTCAGCATCACCTCGGCGTTCGGATCGCTGAACCTCTCGCGGGACCAGCTCGTCCGGCTCGGACTCGGCGTCAAGGGCACGGGCATGCCGCCCGTGTCGCTCCAGACGTTCGAGGGCGCGGGCGACGGCGCGCAGGTGCGGACCATCCGGGTGCTTCCGCGCACCATGGACCTGCCGATCAAGATTTACGGCAACAACCGGCGTGAGGTGGAGGACCTATACCGCAAGGTGGCGGTCATCTTCGCTCCCACGGCCGGACCCGTGCGCCTGACGATCACCCTGGACGGCGAGGCCTGGTACGTCGATGTCGTCCGGCAGGGTGGCGGGGACTTCGCCTGGGACCAGGACACGGACGGCACGCACTACCTCAAGTTCGTGGTCACGGCGTTCGCGGGTGACCCCTACTGGACTCGGCTGGACCCGGCCTCGAAGAAGGTCGAGCTGGGCGGACTCGGGCGCGGTCTGATCAAGAAGGGCACCTACCCGAACGCCACGCTGTCGGCCCTCCGCGTGAGCACCACCAGCTCCTTCGGTACCATCAACTTCGACAACCCGGGCGACGTCCCGGCCTTCCCGATCTGGACGGTGCGAGGGCCGTTCACCCGGTTCGAACTCGTGTCGCCGGACGGCTCCCGCTCGGTCGAGTACGCCTTCTCGAAGGGGATCAATCAGTGGGTTACAGTGGATATGGCGAACGGTACCGCCGTAGACGAGACTGGAGCCAATCAATACGGCAAGCTCACCAGCCTGCCCGGGTTCTGGGCTATCCCGCCCGGCACCTCCAGCGGTACCGCCGAAATGGACAACCCGACAAGCGACAGTAGCGCGGTGGCGCTCTGGAACCCCAAGAAGTGGATTCTGTTCTAAGATGGAACTCGACCGTATCACCGTAGAGGTCCGGGACCGGTATCTGGTCCGGCAGGGTCAGATCACCCATAAGTGGCTGCAGTTCAAGGCGACCATCCCGCACAACGGCGTGGGCACCTGGGAGCTGACCCTCCCGAAGTCGCACCCCATGGCGGAGCTGCTCATGCAGCCCGGCTCCGGGATCGTAATGTCCATCGACGGCAACGAGAAGCTGTCCGGCCCGACCGACCAGCCGACCCACGTAATCAACAAGGACAACCCGGACGGCACCTACACCTTCACGGGTATCTCGGACGACGTGCTCCTGGCCGACGCGCTGGCCTACCCGTCCCCCGGCGTCCTGGACCCGGGCGCGCAGACGGCCGCGAACGACGTACGCAACGCCACCTCCGAGGACCTGCTCCGCCAGTACGTGTCCTACAACATCTGCGCGGGCATCGCACCGGCCGGGCGCACCAACGGGACCCTCCGGCAGTACCTCCGGCTGGACCCGATCAACCTCCACCGTGGCGTGGTGCAGCAGAAGTCGCCCCGGTTCCAGAACCTCGGGGAGCTGCTGGGCGAAATCGCCACCCTCGCGAGCCTCGGGTTCCGGGTGATCCAGCGGGATCAGGACCTGGTGTTCGAGGTCTACGCCGTCCACGACGCGAGCGCCACCGTACAGCTCTCCGTGGAAAACGGAAGCCTCACCTCCCAGTCTCTGGCCCTGAGCGCCCCGCAGCTTACCCGTGCTATCGTCGCGGGCCAGGGCGAGGGCACCGAACGCCAGATCATCGAGCGCACGACCGCCGACAGCCTGAGCGCCGAGTCCGCGTGGGGTCGCCGGATCGAAGAGTTCATCGACCAGCGCAACACTGATGTGATCGCGGAGCTGGAGCAGAAGGGCGACGAGGTGCTGGCCGACAAGGGCTTCACCGCGACCAACGTCAAGGCGATCCCGGCCGACGACCAGACCATGAAGTACAACCTGGACTGGGCCGAGGGCGACACGGTGGGTGTGATCACCTTCGGCCAGCTCACCCGGGCTGTCGTCTCGGCGGCAACGATCATCGTCAACAAGGATGCGGTGGCGGTGGGTGCCGCTATCGGTGACGTGTCTGGGTTCAACGCGAGCGCGGCGACGGCCAAGCAGGTGGACGACAACCAGCGCCGCATCTCGAACCTGGAGCGCTCGGTCGAGCAGTCGGGGACGATCCCGTGGACGGACGTCACCGGCACCCCCACGACGTACCCCCCGAGCGCGCACACGCACACGGTATCCCAGATCACCGACGCGGCGACCATCGCGGTGCCGGTGGGAACGATCCTCCCGCTGGCCGGTAACAACCTGCCCTCGGGTGGCTGGCTGCTCTGCCAGGGTCAGGCGGTCAGCCGGACGACCTATGCGACGCTGTACGCGCAGCTCGGTACGGCGTTCGGCGCAGGCGATGGGTCCACGACTTTCAACCTGCCGGACCTCCAGGGTCGCTCGATCTTCGGCCTGGCCACGGCGAACTCGAACTTCAACAGCCGAGGCAAGAAGGGCGGCACCGAGACTGAGACTCTGACCGTCGCCCAGATGCCCTCGCACAGTCACAACTTCCTCTACGCGGGCAACGGCCAGCAGTACGCCGGATTCCCGTATGGCGCTGTCGGCACCACGGCCGGTGGCCTAAAGTTCTTCGTCGGCTCGGACTCGTACAGCAACGTCAGCATCGCGGCGAACGGTGGCGGAGGATCGCACAACAACCTGCCCCCGTACATGGCGTTGAACTTCATCATCAAGACCTGATACAATAGACCCGACGTAAGGAGTACACGTGTCGATTAGTGCGTGGCCGTTCGAGAATGCCGACACCACCGAGGTGCAGTATTCTAAGCTGGTGCGTCAGCTCCAGGACAACGGCATCATCAATGGCCTGGTGGTCACGCCCGGCACCGGTATGCAGGTGAACATCAGCTCCGGTGACGGACTGGTGCAGGGCTTCTACTTCGAGTCGACCGCCACCGAGCCTCGGACGGCCTCGAACTCGGACGCCACCCAGGTGCGGCGCGACTACGTGATTCTCAAGCTGGACCTCGCGGCGAACACCATCACCCTGGAAATCAAGGCGGGCACGGCCAACGGCTCGACCGGAACACTCCCGGCGCTCACCCAGAACGCGACGGTGTTTGAGTACCCGTTCGCCGTCCTGACGATCCGGGCCGGAGCCTCGACCATCGTGTCCGGCGACATCAGCAACCAGCAGGTCGGGCCGGGCATGCGAGTGGTCAGCTACCCGAACCAGTCCTCGCGGCCGGTGGCCCCGAGCCAGCGCCAGCTCGGGCTGAACCTCAGCACCAAGACCTTCGACTACTGGGACGGCGCGGCGTGGACCTCGCTGGCCCCGGCCGCTCCCGCCTGGGGCGACATCACCGGAGTACCGGCGACCTTCCCGCCCAGCGCGCACACTCACGACGACCGGTACTTCACCGAGGCGGAGTCCAACACGAACTTCGCGGCGAAGTCGCACACCCACACGGCCTCGCAGATCAGCGACCCCCAGAACCTGTCGGTAGGCGACTCCGACAAGGTCAACGGGCAGACGATCTTCGTCCAGTCCGCCACCCCCACGGCTAAGGCAGTCAACGACCTTTGGTTCTGGTGATCTAATATGGGCGTACAGTCCACGCATACCGCGCACGCTACCTATCAGCTGACGGTATCGCTCGTATCGCAGAACGTCGCCGGTAACTACTCGACGCTCCGCATCACCTACGTGACGTGGGCGGACTCCGGCTGGGGTTCCGGCACCTACGCGAGCGGGATCGGGTTCTCCGCGACCGGGTACGGCAACGGGTCGTTCAACATCAACGGCACCTCGGCCACGATCTGTGACTTCTACTTCAACGCGGGCCACGACGCCAACGGTTACTGCAACTACTCCTTCTCGGTGTCGTCCAACGCGACCGGCACGAGCACATACGGCGGGCCGGTCGGCCTGACCGATTCCGGCTCCCTAGCGCGCATCCCGAAGCCCCCGAAGCCCGCGCCCACCCTGACGGCCGCAGCTCCTGTCGGACGGTCTATCACGGTGACCTCCGGCGTCCCGGCCGGGTACGACGAGGGCGGCGCGGTCACTCAGTCCATCGACATCCAGTACAGCAAGGACGGCGGGGCCTGGTCGACCACCTCGACCGGTGGCTGGGGGAACCGGACCTTCTCGAACCTGGCCCCCGGCTCCTACGTGTTCCGGGCGCTGGCGCGCAACGCCTACGGCAACTCGGCCTGGTCCGCGAACACGGCGGCGCGCCAGATTCAGGTGGCGGGCAACCGCTGGAACGGGTCGAACTGGGTGCAGCTCGTCACCGCGAAGAGGTGGAGCGGCACCGCCTGGGTTGACCTCGTGTCCAAGCGAGCTACGGCGGTAGGTACCGCCAACTGGGTCTACACCGGAACCTAACCCGTGCTATACTGGTTCCCAAAGAGAACGGAGCCAGCATGGTGTCATACATCTGGCCGACCTACGCAAGAGGGCCGGTCGACCAAGACGGCTCATGGCAGGGGCACAAGAACCGCAAGCCTCCGAGCGTCAACCCTGGTGTAGATTTCGGCGTGGCCTACGGGTCCGCCGTCAACGCAGCAGCGGCCGGACGCGTGGAGCTGACGGACAACGTGCCGGACGGCTCGGGCGGTCGGATGGTCTACATTCGCCACTCGGACGGCTCGCAGACTCAGTACCTCCACCTCTCGGAGATTCTGGTGTCGGTGGGTCAGCAGGTCGCCCAGGGGCAGCTCATCGCGAAGTCTGGCGCGTCCGGCTTCGGGTCGAACTACGGCTACGCCCCGCACTGTCATGTGTCGCTGTATATCGGCGGCGTGAACGTCGATTTCATGCAGCACGTAGCCAACATCTCGTCTGCCGGTGGCGGTGGGACGCTCATCAACAACGCAAGGAGTAAGCGCATGTATCTGCAATGGACCACGGACGGCTCCGGCTGGCTCGTGACCGAGGACGGCTGGCTGGGTCTGGGTTCGCCCCAGGTCTACAACCTGTTCTACCGAGTCATCAACTCGGACCAGACCAAGAGTCCGTTCACCAACGGCGCGCGCCCGGACACCTTCCTCCGCGCCGAGGTCGACATCATGAACGCCCAGCAGCGACTGCTCCGGACGGCGAATGCGGTGGGCACCACCATCGACCCGCAGAAGCTCGCCTCGGCGCTCACCGACGCAATCGGCAAGAGCATCACCGCGACCCTGCCGCCCGAGCTGATCCAGAAGCTGGACGCAATCGAGCGTGGCGTCGAGGGCATCACCCTCACGCCGGAGGACTTCCACGTGGAGGCCAGCGTCTCGCCCGAAGAGCTGGCGCAGGCGTTCGACGCGGCGGTCCCGAGGGTCGCGGCGGCGATCACCCGAGCTGCTGGCACGGCAATGGCTGGGGTCAAGGGCTAGTGAACACCGACCTCAAGCGTCGCCGCTGGGAGGCGGTCATCAGGTGGGTGGACATCATCGTCGCCCTCCTGGTGTTCGCCTCCGGGTGGTTCGCCGTCCTCGCGACGCCGGACTCGATCCTGCGCCAGGTCTACTTTGACTGGCTGATCTGGGTCTGGGGTTCGCTCTTGTTGCTCGGTGGCGTCCTCGCCGTCGCCGGTCGGTTCATTCGTATCTGGGCGATCGAACTCCCCGGACTCGTCGCTGCCATGTTCGGGGTGGCTATCTACGGCGTGGTCCTCGGGTCGATTGCGGTCGGCGGCAAGCCGACTGTCTGGGTGGCGACCTGCATTGCCGTCATCGCCCTGATCACGATGTTCCGCCGCTACGTCGAGATTCAGCTCTTCATCCTGGAGCCTCGCGAGACCCCTGCCCGGACCTATCGCGACCTCGTTAGGGAGGCGATCAAGCGCCGGACCCCGGACTTCCAGCCTCGACAGAACCACTAAGGGGCGGGCAATGGCAAGTGCATCGGGCGGCATGGACGCCACCACTCTCCTGGTGGCGATTCTAGGGGCTGGCGGCATCGGTGCCCTCATCAAGACGGTATTCGACGTAATCATCAAAGCTAGGTCCGGCGTCGCAATCCGCGACTCCAAGCGCCGAGCTGACATACAGCAGCAACTCCTGGAGGCTCTCGCCCGTGAGGACGAGCAGCGCGACAGGGCGGAGGCGGCGGAGCGCAACGTGCGCCGCCTCCAGGATACGATCAGCGTCTATCGACGTGCTATGATCGAAGAGGGTCACAAGCCGGAGTCGCTCCCGGCCTGGCCCCGACTTGAGGACACGCTCACCCGAGCGGAGGTCAATAAACTGACGAAGGGTAATACATGAACATCGACATCCCGGCCGGGCTGTCCAACGCGGCGCTCTGGGCGATCATCCTCGGATTCTTCGCCCCGCTCGTGCTCAACCTGCTGCTCCAGTCGAAGTGGTCGGCGCGCACCCAGGCGATCCTGGCGTTCGTGTTCTGCCTCATCGTCGGAACGGTCACCGCGTTCTTCGCGGGCGCATTCACTGGGGTGGGCATCGTGACCGCCGTCCTCCTGGTGTTCGTCGTGGCGATCAGCACGTACAAGGGCTTCTGGAAGCCGGTGGCCCCGAACCTCAAGAACGCGACCTCCGTCGCGAAGTCGGAGACGCCGGAACCCCTTCCGGTACTCGTGGGGGCCACCGAGGTCCAGGAGACCCCCAAGGAGGCCTCGCCCGTGGCATACGACAGCGCGGCCCCCATCGCCCCCGACCCCGAGGGACCGAAGCACGCCCTCGACTAGGAGGTGATCCGGCATCTACAACGAGGCCCCGGCACTCATCGAGTGACCGGGGCCTCCGCGTATTCAGACCTGGCAGAACGGGTTGGAGCAATTGCAGGTGGCCTCAGCGCTGAGGCGGTCGCGGCGCTCGATGTCGGCAAGGGTGGCACCGCGCACGTCGCGGAGTTCCTCGCCGTAGAACAGGCCCTTGGCCTCCTTGGGCGCGGACTTGATGCCGGTGCGCGCGTCGCGCTCGGACTCGCGGCCCCAGAGGTCGCCCTGACGGAACAGCTCGTCGTTGTAGTTCCACGCCTCCTGAGTGGCGAACCACTCGGACCCGGCCTGAATGCCGAGCTTGGTGTCGTCCACGAGCTGGCGCTCGATGCGCTCGATCCGGCCGTTGGTCGGGTAGGCCGACAACCAGGCCACGGCGTCCTCTTCGAGGTCGAACGAGCTGGCCCAGCTCTCGCCGTCCTCGTTCGTGTAGATGACGGACCAGATGAGCTTCGTGGTGATGGTGGCGGTCATTTGGGGTTCCTCCTTGGTTGGTAAAACCATTCAACCATTCCCGTGACGCCGTGTCAAGTATCCTGACCGGCTTGTCCCGCTGTCACGCCTGTGATACCCTGGGCACATGACTAACGAAGAGCAGAGCGCACCCGCACAGGTTGTGCCGACCAACGAAGAAATCGCCCAGAAGATCGGGCTGTCCCACTCCGGCGTGAGCCGGATCAGGAACGGCCACCGGCTCCCGGGCATCGAGACGATGCAGAAGATTCAGGAGGTGTACGGCTGGTCGGTCCAGACCCAGGTCGACGCGCGCTCCCGAGGCACCTACGCGGCCGAGTTCGAAATCGCCGTCGCCTCGAAGGGCCATGAGTAGGCCACCACTCGCCCCGCATCAAGCCGCTGGCATTGAGGCAATCCACAGCGCAGGGCGGCTCCTGCTGGGCGATGAACCCGGACTCGGCAAGAGCCGCACGGCCATAGAGTCCTTCGACGGCGGGGACGTGCTCGTCGTCGCCCCCGCGATGGTGATTTCCGGAGGCACCTGGAAGGACGAGCTGGAGCTGTGGGCCGACCACCCGGAGAAGTTCGTGGTCGTCCCCTACACCCAGCTCAACGCCCGCAACGGCAACACGCCGAACTTCGGCACCAAGAAATACCCCAAGTACAAGGTCCGGCCCGAGTACGACCGCGCCTGGGACGCGATGATCCTGGACGAGTCCCACTACATCAAGGGCCGCTCGACCTCCTGGACGGTCGCCGCGACCCAGATCGGCAAGAAGTCCGGCGCGGTGCTCCCGATGACCGGCACGCCGATGCCCAACTGGGCGCACGAACTGTTCACGGTCCTCCAGCTCCTGCACCCGAGCGAGGCCAAGCCGGGCGGACGGTTCGGGGCCTACCAGCGCTGGGTCAACCAGTGGTTCATGCGGCTGCACAACCCCTACGGTGGCGGAACCCCCGGCTCCGAGCTGATCGGCGGGCTGCTGCTCTGCGGTAATCGGCCGGAGTGCATGAACCGCCCCGCCACCGATCCGTGTGAGCACTGGAAGGAGTTCACGGCCGAGAACCTCGGGGAGCGGTTCCTGCGCCGACTCCGGGATGACGTGCTCAAAGACCTGCCCCCGATGACCGAGACGGACATCTTTACCCCGATGGACGCCACTCAGCGGCGGATGTACAAGGAGCTGAAAAAGGACTACCTGACCACGACCGAGGACGGCGAAGAAATCATCGCCTGGACCAACGGCGCGAAGAACGTGATGCTCGACCGGATCACGACCTCGGCCTGGTTCATGGACCCCAAGGGCGAGCCGCGCGGCGGGAAACTCGACCGGCTCCAGTGGGACCTGGAGGCCCGGAGCGCGCCGACGCTTGTCCTCGCCCACTACCGTGACTCGGTGGAGGCGTGCGGGCGAGTGGCGGAGCGCGCGGGCGCGCGGGTGCGGGTGGTTCACGGGGCGACCTCGGACCGGGCGCGCGGGGCCGCAGTCGCGGACTTCAAGCAGGGCCGGGCCGATGTCCTCGTCGGCTCCCTGGAGACGCTGGCGGAGGGACTCACCCTCACGGTGGCGGACATGGCGATCTTCGTGGAGAAGAGCTACAAGCCGAGCCGGAACGAGCAGGCCAAGCGCCGAGTGCACCGGATGGGGCAGACTCGGCCGGTGACCATCCTCGACTACATCACGCCGGACTCGGTGGACTTCAACAAGCGCGAGCTGCTGGCACGCAAGACCGATCAGCAGATGCGGGTTCTGAGCGCGGCGCAGTTCGGTCGCCTGCTGTAGATACAGGTCAGCCCCGGTCCGATTGGGCCGGGGCTGCTGCTTAGTTGCTGACGGAGAATCCGTACTGCATGATCGCCTGAATGTGCTCGATCTTGGTGACGAGGCCCATCAGCTCGTCGCCCTTGTCATCAAGCTCGGCCAGGTCGCGGTGGCTGAGGGTGGGGTGCTCGTCCTCGGCCACGCGGACCGCGACGATTTCCTGGAAGGCCAGCTTGAGTCCGTCCTTGAACAGCTCCAGCTCGCGATTCGTGAAGATTTGAGAGGCCATGGGGCGCTCCTTCCTGGTTGGTAGTACCAGTCTACACTATCTTTGACTCGGAGTCAAGCCACTGAGGTAATGCAGGGGACCCCATAGTCGACCGCCAGGACGGTGACTCCCTCGGCCACCAGGCGCACGACCTCCATCCGCGCGTTGACCGGGGCGGGCTGACCCTCGAAACTCGCCAACGTGGATCGGTCGGCGGCGACCAGGAACGAGTCCGGGATGACGATCTTGTCCGGCCGGGCGACGATTCCGGCGTCAATCATGGTGCTCCTTTCTGAGGTGAGATTCGAGTCGGTTCTGGACCCAGGACTCCCGCGCCCCGCCCGCCGACCACGCGTGCTCGATGCACTCGGCGTAGAACCAGTGCTGGCTGGTTTCATTCAGCGTCAACATAGGGCACGCCGATCTTCTTGCTGATCTCTTCGAGGCGGTCGACCCAGGACAGCGGGGCCGGGGCGCGACGGCCGCGATTGCGGGCCATGGCTCGGTGGCGGATGACCTGCTGGCACCAGGCGACGTGGTGGGCGTCGGCGCGGCCGAGCTTGCGGGTCGCCTCCTGGAGGAAGATGTCGAGTTGTGTCATGGATCAATCCAAGCACAGGCCATGACCCAGAGTCAAGCCGCGACACGCCCGGGGGACTTCTGCTTGACAGGCTGTCACGAGGACTGGTAGACTGGCTGCATAGCCGGTCGGGAGTCGGCCCGAACCTCTCCCGCCCGGCCCCAACGACACCGACAAGGAGCACCCAGTGAGCAACCCCAAGATCAAGACCACCACCGGCAAGCACAAGTGCGGCTTCTGCACCTGGGGCCAGCGCCACGACCTCTGCCCCTCGGGGACGCTGAACGGCTCCGGCCTGGAGGTCATCCAGTGCCCCTGCGGGTGCGAGCGCAGCCAGCAGTACAAGTGCCTCGACTGCGGCACCCGCGACCAGGGCGAAATCGACCAGTCCACCTGGCGCTGCATCGACAAGGACGGCTGCAACGCCCGGATCGAGCACCGACTCGCCACCAACCCGGTGATTGTGCAGATTCGCGAGGTCCGCGCAGCAGCGGCCCAGGGCAAGGAGCAGCTCCGGGCGCAGGAGCGCGCACGCCGGATCGAGGCGGGCGAGGACGTCCCCGCCGTCCGCGTCAAGCGCGACCCCCGCCCGGCGTCCGGCCAGTGCCTCCACTGCGGCGAGCCGACCAAGGGCGGCAAGTTCCTGCCCGGCCACGACGCCGCCTACCTGTCCATCCTCGCGGCCGAAATCGCCGGGGGCCGCTCGTTCGATGAGGTCATCGAGGCCATGACCGCTGGGGGCTGCTCCGAGGCGCTCATCGGCAAGCTCCGCAAGCGCGTGGTGGTCGCGGCATGACGCACCATCGCGCCGGGTGGAAGCGCCCGCCCCTGCGCCGCTCCGTGAAGCTCGCCCTGTGGGGCTGGGGCCTCGTGATCGTCGCCCTGCTCCTGTTCTTCATCCCGGGCTACAACGGGGCCTGGCTCCTGGTCACCGTCGCCCTGTGCGCGCTGGCGTTCTGGGCCGGGATGACCTCCATGCACCTCCACTCGAAAGGCAAGTGATGCTCACCCCTCGTCAAATGCGCGTAGTCGCCACCATGCTGGTGGTGCTCCGCCGAATCCTGATCCAGAAGCTGGTGGCCGACTTCAAGGACGACCGGCGCGAGGTCGACCGGCTCTACGGCGTGTTCCTCCGCAACGTCAAGGCCCTGCCCCCGATCATGCGCTCCGAGGTGTTCCTGCTGGAGTATGTCAGCCTCCCGGCCAAGCGCCAGATTGAGCGCGAGGGGGTGCTGGCGCAGAATGGCCGATACAACTACTAGGGCGTTCCCGCTCTACACGGTCGAGACGAGCCGCAGCTTCCAGGTGGTCGACGACTACCCGCACGAGTGGACCCGCAGCATAGTGGCGATTGACCCGGGCGGGGAGCACGTGGGCGTGTCGATGTTCGCGGAGTACGACGACGCCTGGGAGTGCGTGTGGTCTGGCGAGATGTCGCCGGACGAGTTCTGGGGCTGGTACTCCGAGATGATGTGGCGCGGACTCATCGACATCGTGGTCTATGAAACCTGGACGCTGTACCCGGACAAGGCCCAGCAGCAGATCGGGTCCGACATGCCCACGTCCCAGCTCATCGGCGTAATCAAGTACGTGCACTGGGCGACCCGCGACGGCTCAAACCGCTGGCCCGGAGGCACCATCGAGCTGATCGGTCAGCCCGCCTCGATCAAGACCCCCATCCGCTCGGTGCTCAAAAACCGCAAGCTCACCAGCATGGCGAAGTTCCTGCGCATCCCTCTTGACCACGCGGCCGACTCCGAGTTGCATGGTTATTACCACCTCATCCACACGATGAAGGCCCCCATCAAGCAGCGCCTGATCCCGCACCTGAAACAGCGCGGCTTGACGGCGAGACAACCCCACAAGTAGAATAGGAGCATGACTGTGAAAGTACCCACCAACCCTGCAGCCGAGCAGGTCGATCGGCTCTTCCGGGAGAACGTCGACCTCGACACCAGCATCCAGGCCCTGACCGAGAAGCGCACGGCGAACACGAGCATCATCGATGCCCTCGTTCCCATCGCCACCTGGGAGGACGTCCCGGACCCGATCCCGGACCCCGTGGCCGATCCCGCCGCAGCGGTGACCGACGCGCTCCCGGAGGGTGAGGTCTGATGCCGAAGGCCACCACCACGGCGAAGCGCGGGCCGCGCATCAAGGAGCCGGTGCTCCCGGAGCCGGACGCGGAGCAGGAGGGCGACATCATCGTGTCGTACTCCGAGCTGGATACCTACCGCCAGTGCCCGCTCAAGCACCTGATCGCCTACAAGAACCGCTGGACCAAGCCTCCCAAGGAGGACTCGCCGCTCACCAAGGGGTCCCTGTGGCACGAGGTGATGGAGATTCACTACAACATCATCAAGGAGTACCAGGACGCGAACGATGGGCGGTCGCCCTCAACCGAGCAGGAGAACCGAATCCTCCTGGCGCTGATCCGGGTCGCGATTTCTCCGCTGCTGCACGGAGACAAGGGCGAGCAGTCCGAGAACCAGGCCCTCATCGAGTGGATGTATGACGGGTACGTCGAGCGCTGGGGCACCGACCCCCAGTGGCGCATCCTCGGGGTGGAGTACAAGCTCCAGCGCCGACTGATGGACCCGGACGGCGACCCATCGCCCTTCCTCATGAAGGCGAAGCTCGACCTGATCGTCCTGGACCGCGAGACGATGAAGGTCTGGATCATCGACCACAAGTCCGGCCAGAACCTGCCCAGCCAGATGGAACTCGACATCGACGACCAGTTCGGGGGCTACACCTGGCTCCTGCGCAACGCCGGGCTGAACGTCATCGGGGCGATCCACAACGCGGCCCGCACGACCCAGAACGCGGGCGACAAGAAGGAGAACCAGGACGCCGAGGGCAACCCCCTCAAAGCCAGCACCAAGAAGCAGACCCTCGAACAGCGGATGAGCCGCACCCGGCTGAACCGCTCCGACGCGGAGGTGGCGAACATCGCCCTCGACGCGTGGGCAGTGGCGGAGAACGCCTACCCGGACGAGGGATTCGAGCGCCCGCTGTACTCGTCGCCGGACCCGCGCCAGTGCGGGTGGAAGTGCGATTTCACCGAGGTCCACCTGGCCACCCGCGCCGGTAAGCCTCTAACCAAGGCCCTGGAAGAGTGGGGATTCGTCCAGGACTTCACCCGACACTGACTTGACAGGGAGTCACACCCACATATAGGATGGTCTCACAACTAAAATGGATCAAGGGGCTGAAAGACGGCCAGGTGATTCGGGAGGCTGGGCAGGGTGACCTGCACTACATCATCGAACCTCACCCGGTACGGAGCAAGCCCTGGGTAGTCGTCCTACCGGACGGCACCAAGTACAAACGACCGAACATCAAGTCCGCGCAGGCCCTGGCCGAGGCGGACCTACACTGGAGGAAACAACATGGCAACACGCAAGAAGGCCACCGCGCCGGAGCCGGAGCAGGCTCCCCTGTCGGCCATGCTGCACTGGACTGAGGCCCGCAGCGGCATGAACCACAAGGTCCTGGTGGCGGAGTCCGAGGCCGGGCGATTCATCATCGCCAAGGGCGGGCGCGAGCTGATCCACCCGGACGGCCGGGTCGAGGGCTTCGACGTCGAGTCGGACCCGAACGAGGACAACAACACCCTGGCGATGCGGGCGGCGGAGTTCGCCCTCGGCCAGTACATCGAGCACAAGGAGGGACAGGTCGATGAAGACACGCAACCGGCCTAAGGTCACGCGGCTGAACGGCTACGCAATCGGCCGGTACATCGTCGGCCCCCTGATCGCCGTGCTGCTCGTGCTCGTCATCCTGGGCGGCATCGCCCTGGTCGGGCGCGGCATCGGCAACCTGATGGGGTGGTGGTGATGCGCCGGGCGGTCGTCCTCGGTGTCGTCGCGGGGGTTGTCCTCGCGGCGGTCACCGGGTGCTCCGGCGCGAAGATCACCCCGGCCGAGGACTCGTACCTCGACGCGCAGTACCTGACCGCGAAGTCCTTGGAGTTCCAGTGGACCGGGCCGGTGCAGGACGCGGCGCTCAAGCTGGGCCACTCCATCTGCACCTCCTGGACCAAGGGAGTCACGCGGGACGAGCTGAAAGAGTCGGTGGCGAAGGCTGGCGACAAGCGAGTCTCCGAGTTCAACGACGCGGCCGTGGACAACGCGCTCCGGTTCCTCTGCCCCTCGAAGGAGTAGGCTTTGGACTATGAAGAAGAAGATGAAGAAGCACTGGGCGAGGACAGCGACTATGGTCAATGGCTCGATGAGGTGGACCGGGGTATCCAGTCCCATCGTGAGCGTGACCTGTGGGACTGACGGCTCCTACATCGTCACCCGATCCAGCGTTCGTCCAGCGCAACATCCAAACCCTCTCGCAGATCGGCGGGCTGTACGACCTGATCGCACTGCGGGTGGAGGCGGACCACGCCGAGCTGCTCACGGCGTGGCGGCTTGACAACCCGGCAAAGAGTGCTGTAGAGTTACTCCGAGATAGGGACCACCGGTCCACACACCAACACACCGACACACCGAAGGAACGCAATGCCGAAGATGACAACCAAGCCCGCCGCGAAGAGCCGAGTCTCGTTCGTGGACACTGAGGGCGACGACCCGACCGAAACCACCGAGGCCGCGTCCGAAGCTCAGGCCGAGGAACTCGCGGCCGAGCACCCCCTGGACGCCTCGATCCCAGTGGAGCCGGAGGCGAAGCCCGCCCCGCAGCCCAAGCCCGCTGCCAAGCGCTCGACTCGCAAGGCACCGGCCAAGACCGGCGCGAAGTCCGCCACCAGCAGTGCGTCCAGCCTGTTCGCCAACTTCGATGAGCTGGAGGACCACCTCCGCGTCCTGTACTGGGGCCGCGAGGGTTCCGGCAAGACTTCCGACGCGCTCACCATGGCGAACCGGGGCAAGGTCATCCTCATCAACGCCGAGGGTGGCGCGAAGAAGGTCGCCCTGCGCAAGCGGGGGATCAACACGGAGAACATCCTCGTGTGGCCGAAGCCCGGCACCCCGATCACCTACGAGGGCATCGAGGACCTGTACTTCACGATCAAGGCCGAGCTGGAGGACGACCCCAAGGCGTACGAGGGTGTCGTGTTCGACTCCGCGACCGACGTCGTGGTCGGCATGGTCGACGCCGTGTCCGACGACCGGGTGACCAAGGCCCGCAGCCGGGGCGCGGTGATCGACGTGTTCGACTCGTTCTTCGTGGACCGGTCCGACTACGGCACCATGGCGAAGATGTTCCGCCGCGTGGCGCGCCGATTCCGCGACCTGCCCTGCCACGTGGTGTTCACGGCCCTGGAGCGCCGGGACGTGGACGAGGACACCAGCTCGGTGAGCTACGGCCCCTCGGTCCCGCCTGCAGTCCAGACCGACCTCCTGGGTTACGTCGACATCGTGATCAACACGAAGGCGGCGGACGAGGACCGCGACTACTTCCGGGGCGCGACCAAGAAGGCGTCGACCTTCCGCGCCAAGGACCGACTCGACATGCTCCCCAAGGTCCTGGTCGACCCGACCATGGAGCGCATCCTGGCCTACGTGAACGAGGACATCACCGAGGACGACGACCCGTTGCAGGAGGTGGCGAAGGCCGACGCGATCCGCGCGGCCCAGAAGGCGGAGGCCCTGCGGAAGCGCAAGGAGGAAGCCGCCGCGAAGCGCGCGGAGAAGATGAAGGGCAAGAAGGGGGCCAAGCCCGCCGACGACGCCGACGATTCTGAGGACGAGGAAGCGGAGGGCGACGCGGCCTAATAGAAGTGCTGGCTGGACGAGGATGCTCGAAAGGCGGAGGAAGGCCAGCAGCCCAGTGATAGGGTGGGTATATAGGGACCGAAAGGCCATCGGTCCGGCAAGGCCCAGTATCACTGGAGACGGCGACCGAGGTTCCCCAAGCTGGGGAGCTGAGGCGATCAGGAAGCGGTCGGCTGATCCCCGGCCGCAGGAGGTCCGAATCCTCCCGCCGTCGCGGTCCCACCAGGGACTACACCAAACCAACACACTAACAAAGGAAACACCAAAATGCCGAAGCTCGCATCCAAGATCGCCAACGCCACCGAGTCCGCAGAGGTCGTGCACGGTGGAGGCGACTTCGAGCCGCTGCCCAAGGGCAAGTACCTGGCCAAGCTGACCGAGGTCAGCGTCCGGGACGAGAAGAACAAGTACGACGCGCCGCAGTGGTCGGCCGAGTTCCAGGAAATCCACACCCTCGACGGCGAGAAGCAGCCGGGTCGCCAGTGGCTGAACCTGACCCTCCCCACCACCTCCAAGATGCACCCGGCGTACGCCAACGGGCAGGAGAAGTGGGAGAAGTACCAGGCCATGCTCCTGGGCCGTCTCAAGGCCTTCTTCGAGGCGTTCGGGTACACGCCGGACTCGGACACCGACGAGATGCTCGGGGAGTGGGCGGTCATCACGCTCTCCATCTCGACCATCCAGTCCGGCCCGAACCAGGGCAAGCTCCGCAACGAGGTGACCGACATCGAAGAGGTGCCGGAGGACTTCGAGGCCCCGGAGGACTCGGAGTACGACGAGAACGACGCGTTCTGACCCACCAGCACCAACGGTGCTAAACTAGGCGGGGTGGCTTTCTCGGGCCACCCCGCCTTCTACTAGGGAGTAAATAAGTAATGCCAAGACTGGACCCTGAACACGTCGCCAGGATCGACCAGGAGTCCCAGACCCTCACCGGATTGCAGCAGGCTCTTGCACTCGCGGCCGAAGGCTGGCACGTGTTCCCCATCCGACCAGGGACCAAGGTCCCCCTGTTCCCCAACCCACACAAGAACGAGGCCCGTAAGTCCCGTTGCCGGGGCGAGTGCGGGCAGATCGGTCACGGTGCCTGGGACGGCACGACCGACGCTGACACCATCCGCAAGTGGTGGGGCCAGCACCCCAGCGCCGGGATCGGCGCGAACCTCGGAGACGACCGGATCGCGTTCGACGTCGACCTCAACCACGGCGGTCGCTACCTGACCTCGTTCCCCCACACCCGCAAGCACCTGTCCGGCCGACAGAACGGCAACGGGCACCTGATTTACAAGTACGACCCCGCCACCGCAGCGGCAAGCATCCAGTCCGGCAACGGCGCGCTCGGTGACGGCATGGACATCAAGACCGGGCGCGGCTCCTACATCATCATGCCGGGAACTCGGCACGAGGAAACCGGGAAGCTCTACACGGTCGCGCCGGACAACGCCGGGGCCGAGCACCTGCTCCAGGACGACGAGGTGGCGGCGATCTTCGCCGAAGCCGGAATCGCTCTGGGGCCGGAGGCCCGCGCCGCCAGCAAGGGGATGCAGGTCATCCCGGGCGGCAAGAGCAAGCCCACGGCCAAGGAGACGACCCGGGCACTCGGCACCCTGACTGACCTGCTCCAGCACCCACCGGCCGAGGGTGGCCGGAACGACTGGCTGACCAAGGTCTGCGGTCACCTGGCCAAGATGCACCGGGACAAGCGCGACCTCTACGACCTGCTCGTCTCGGACGCGAACGCCAAGCTCCCCGAACCCCTCGACCAGGCGGAGGTCGACAAGACCGCCGACTCGATCTGGGTGTCGGAGAACGAGAACCACCCGGAGCGCTTCGCCTCGGCGGACTCGGGGTTCCTCGTCTCCAACGGGCGCGGCCGTCTGCTCTGCCGGGCGATGGTCAAGTCCGGCGATGACTCGGTGGAGGGCACGGCCGACTACGCCGACTTCGACATCGAGGCGCGCGGCGTGGCAGTGGCGGAGGACGGGCACCGGTCCTACTGGCTCCGGCTCATCTGGAAGAAGCAGCAGATCGACCTGGCAATCGCCGGGGACGTCCTGGGCGACGACCGGGCGACTCGCCGGTGGCTGGCGTCCTTCGGTGCCACCTACTCCGAGCCGTTCAACGCGTCCCCCAAGATGAGCGTGGGCGTGCGCGTCCAGCGCTACATCGAGAGCCAGAATCCCCCGGAGGTCAAGATCAGCCCGACCCTCGGCTGGTCCGACGATGTGCAGGCGTTCGTCACCCACGAGGGGATCATCCTCCCGTCCGGCCCGGCCAGCAAGGAGGACTCCGGGATCGTGGCCGACCCGAGGCTCCTGGAGCGCGACGTTGCGCCCTTCTATTACGGGTTCGAGCACGACGAGTCCACCGCGCTGGAGGTGCTCCGCGAGGTGCTGACCTACCAGGACGAGGAAACCGTCTCGGTGTTCGGCGCGTGGTGGGCGGCGTGCCTGCTCAAACCGCAGATTCAGACCCAGACCTCACTATTCCCGTTCTTCGGAGTCGAGGCCGCATCAGAGAGTGGTAAAACCAATGGCTTCTTCTCGCTCATGGTTGCACTCAACGGCAACCACCGTGGACAGATTGCTCCTACGCGGCCGGTGCTTCGTGACAGTGCATCGGCAAACCGCAATGGGATCGTCTGGGCGGACGACCTCGACGACCTCTCGCCTTACGGTGAGATACTACGGGCGTCAACCTCTAATGGGACTGCCTCCAAGATGGACATGGACCGCAACGGTATCAAGAATACCCAGATCGTTGCCCCTATTCTCATTTCGGGTGAACAACTCGGAATGGGTACCCAGAAGGCGCTGGCGGACCGGGCGGTAATCATCAGCGTGGCGTCCCCGACCGGCCGACTGTCCACCCGTAACAAGGGCCAGTCCCAGTGGCACGATGTGGTCGAGCTGATGCAGCGGTTCCCGGGCCAGCTCGGACTGTCGGTCCTCGCGGGCTGGTTCCAGTCCCTCGCGCTGCAGCGGGTGGACGAGACGCTGGCAGCACTACGGACGGCCAAGAAGGAGGGCAAGGGACGGCACGGGGACAAGGTAGCGGTCCTCATGGCCGGGGCGCAGCTCCTGGATTCTCTCTTGGGCCACGGAGGGGCGTGGAGAGGTGATGGGGAGCACGCGCAGCGCGTGGCGAAGTGGGCGAAGGCGCACGAGGGCCTCATGACCGCCGACAACACCCTGACGATGGAGGTCATCCCCTGGGCGCTCCGGCAGTTCTCCGGCCTGTCCGCGCCGCAGGTGCACATGGGCCGGTTCGATGGGATGGTCACCCCGGTGTTCGTCAAGGACAACGGAGCGCCGGACCTGGAGCAGGCCGGAGGCCGCGAGGTGTGGATCAGCTCGTCGGTCCTGTCCGATGTCTGGAACCGTGAGCACAATCACCGGGTTGACGCCCGCACCGCAACCAAGACGGCCCTGAGCCAGCAGGCCGACCGCGTGACGGTCGATGGGTCGTCCAAGTCGTTCAAGATCACCGGCACCTCCAAGGTGGCCCGCTACCGCAGGCTCACCCCGGAGTATGCTAAGCTGGTCCTGGAACGCGCGGAGTCCGACTAATCCTGGTAGTCGGCTCTGGGGACACAACGAAGCCCCGGCTCTTCGAGAAGAGGGCCGGGGCTTCGCCGTACCAACCGGAGGGTGTTACTCCTTGGGGCGTCGGACCCCAAGCTCTGAGGCGCGGGAGTCGATTGCTCCCACGGTCCGGCCGAGCTGCTCTGCAAGCCAGTCGGGGCCGGAGGTGGCGTAGTGCTTCTCCACTAGCGCAAGTTCGTCCAGCGTCCACCGCTGCATCGCGCGGGGTGCCTTCCCCAGGACGCGGGCGCGGGTGGGCTGGCGGTACCCGTGGGTGACCCGGTAGGACTGCACGGCCATGAGGGTGCGCCCGGTCAGCTCCGCGACGTCCGCGTCGGAGAGTTCGGCGTCCTGGGCGGCAGCGATGTCGTCGGGTCCCCAGGGGCGACCGGGGCCGGACTTCCACTCGGGGTACTCCGGCTCGGTGGAGCGCATGATCTGGACCTGCGGGTCGATCAGGTCCTCATCCGGCGTGGTGGCGGTGACCTGGGGCTTGACGTCGACGGTGGTCCCCTCGGGCACTTCGAGGGTGATGGTCAGGGTGATGGTGGGCACGATGCTCCTAATGTCAGGCGGTAAAGGTAACGTGCGTCAGGCGCACTCGGTGGCGGCGGTCGTGGTCGTCAATGAACCACACGTACTGGTCGGACGAGTCGTCCTCGAAGGCGCGGCCTGGGCCAAACTCCGGGCACCAGGCCCGGCCCCCGAGCTGGGGGCCGAGCTGGTTGCTCATGACTGCGCGCGCTGGTCGATGACGACCGCGAAGTAGGCGGCGTCGAGGGCGGACTTGTCCTCGGAGTCCCAGTGCAGCGGGAACCCACCCGGGGTCACGCGCTCCCAGGGGAGGCGGAGGGTGTTGCCCACGTGGGCGAGGATGTCCTCGTCCTCATCGATCGGCTCGAAGTCGAGGTTCTCGCGGGCGTAGTCGATGACGAGCTGCTTGTGGGAGTCGAGGGTGCCTCCGGCGACGAGCACTAGGAGGCGGAGGTCGATGATTGCGAGCTTCTGCATTGTGTCCTGCGTGAGTTCCATGAGGGACTCCTTCCTGGTTGGTAATTCCATCCAACCATATCCTTGACCTCTTGTCAAGTAGATCGTCGGCGGGGTGTCGTAGCGGTGCCGACAGATGCTACCGAGGGCCGCTACCGGCCCAGCTCGGCGTGACGCAGCGTCATGGTGAATGGCTGCTCTGGATGGGCTGGATGGGTCTCTGGGGGGTTCTAGGGTGCTACCGGCGCTACCGGATGCTACCAGACAGCCGCGTCACGACGGGCCGGTAGCGGGGTAGCGGGGGTAGCGGTATATAAAAACTCATGTGTGTGTAATGCTTTCTCGGGTGTGTACCTTACGGGGCCTCTCTCTGGGGAGGGTGCTACTCGTTCTTGCAGGGACAGGGCGTATGGTACACTGGGTGGCATGACTACTACGAATACAGAGCTTGCTGCTCTGACTAAGGAGCTGAAGGCGGCGGTAGGATCAGCGATCCACTCGGGCCGGATGCTGGAGACGAACCCCACCCAGGCCACGATGGACTGGGACACCCGGAAGCAGGCCGAGTTGCACGCAGCGGAGGCGGACATGCTGTCGGCCCTCGTGGAGCGTCGCGACCACCGCGCCCAGATTGGGGCCAGCGAGTGAGCGCCAAGCCGATCCACCCACACGACCTCTACGAGCTGGCACTACGCGGCCGCATGCCGGAGGGTCCGGTGTCACTCGACACCGAGACATCAGGCCTGTTTGTCGATGCGGGGGCGCGAGTGTCCACCGTGTCGGTCGCCTGGGTCGATGATGGGGACCGGTTCGCGAAGCTGTTCGACGGGCTGGCCGAGGACGAGAACGGACGCCAGCAGCTCATCTGGGACTCCGGCATCATGACCCGGGGCGTGGAGAAGATCGACCAGTGGGACGAGGCGATGATCGTCTCGTTCGCGTGGCCGTTCGACCAGGGAGTCGAGGGCACCGGCAAGAAGGAGGACACCGGTCAGGGTCTGCTCTGGGGCGACAACTCGAACCTCGGCATGGCGCAGTGGATCGAGCTGATGGACTGGCTCGCCAAGGTCGGGCCGCAGGTCGGGCTGAACTTCCACCACGCGAAGTTCGACCTGCACATGATGAAGGCGGGCGTGCGCCGCTGGCCGGATGTCGGCGGGATCGACCTGCAAGAGTGGGTCGAGTGGGACACCCAGAACGGGGCCGACCTGCTGACCGCGCACCTGAACACCTCATGGGTGAACACGGCGTCCGGACTCCAGCTCAAGGGGACGACCTCGCTCAAGCCGACCAGCGCCGCCTACTGGGGCGAGGGCGAGACGGACGAGCAGCGTGTGATCAAGGAATACCTGCGCAAGCGCAAACTCCCTGCCGGTCGCTGGGACCTGATGCCCTGGGATGTCATCGCCAAGTACGCCGACCAGGACGCACGCCTGACCGCCCGAATGCGGCTCCGCCAGGAGTACGACCTGTCGGCCACCCGGGTGAAGGGCTGGCTGGACGGGGAGGACGGCCGGATGACGCCGGAGCAGGCGCTGGATCGTCGCCTCCGGACCTCGAAGATGCTGATGAGGATCGAGCGCCGGGGCGTGCCGTTCTCGGTCGCGGGCGCTCAGGAGGACGCCGAGTCGATCCGGGGGAGGATCAAGGAGCTGGAGGCGCTGCTCCCGTTCCAGCCACCGACCCTGCCCATGGCCAAGCACTACTGGTTCGGGGAGGGCGACTCGAAGGGGGTACGCGGCCTGGGGCTGACGCCGTACTCGACCACGGACAAGGGCGCGGCGCAGCTCGACGCTCAGATCATTCAGAAGATGGTCGACGCCAACATCCCGGGTGCCGAGGTGTGGCAGGCGATCCAGAAGCTGTCGACCAGCCTGTCGCGGTGGTACGAGGGCTGGACCGACCGGGCCGGGAAGGACGGGCGACTGCGGCCGTCGTTCCGGCAGAATGGCACAGCCTCCGGCCGGTTCTCGATGGAGAACATCCAGCTCCAGGCGATCCCGAACGACTACAAGCTCAAGAGCAGCAAGGACCTGGCCAAGCTCCGGACACCTCGAACGCTGATCGGGGACGGCGTGCCGGAGGGCTGGAAGCTCTGGGAGCTGGACCTGATGCAGGCCGAGCTTCGAGTGGCGGCGATGTTCGCGGACTGCAAGCGGATGCTGGAGCTGATCGACCAGGGCGCGGACCTGCACGCGGACGCGGCGATCAACCTGTTCACCAACATGGACATGAACCCGAACCACCCGGCCTGGGGCGAGTACCGACAGGTCGCCAAGCGCGGCAACTTCTCGCTGATCTTCGGCATCGGGCCGACCAAGCTCAAGGCGGACATCGAGACTCAGACCGGGATCATCCTGCCGGAGCACGAGGTCAAGTCGATCCACCAGGACTGGAACGCGCTCTACCCTGAATACCGGCAGGCGATCCTCCAGGCCCAGAACACCATCGAGCGCCGGATGAGCCTGGACCCCCACGGGCGCGGATTCATCACCCTACTGAACGGCGAGCGCCGATGGTTCCAGCCCTCGGAGAAGGACTCACTATACACCAAGGGGTTCAACCAGCGAGTCCAGGCGAACCTGGCCCAGTATGGGATCGACTGGTGGCTGACGGTGGAGGAAGCGATCCGGGACGAACTCGGGGACGAGGTGCCGGGCATCGGTGGCGTCGGGATGGTCCTGATGGTCCACGACTCCATGGCGCTGCTCCTGCCGGACGACGCGAGGGGCGTGGAGCTGGTGCAGCTCGCGGTGGACACCGGGATCGACATCTGGCGGAAGCGGTTCCCCGGCGTGCCCGGTGGGATCGACGTGTCCGGCTGGTCTGACCACGCATAGTGGGTGCGGGCCGGGACGACACGCCGTCTGACCGGCCCGCTTTGACTCCCTGGCACGGCCTGTGCTAGGGTAGCTACGTGACAATGAGTCACACAATCAAGGAGAGATAGAATGCCACAGAAGATCGATGTCGTCGTCGGAGCGCAGTACGGCTCCGAGGCGAAGGGCCACGTGACGGCGCAGCTCGTCAAGTCCGGACTGCGGGCCGCGAAGAAGGCCAACGAGGTGATCGGGATCGAGCCGACCATCATCAACATCCGAGTTGCCGG
>Ga0157373_10000296_pt1 | contig 40219 bp, 39 predicted proteins | sample C65metaG_FD_113460 | JGI IMG/M metagenome (GOLD analysis project Ga0157373, IMG submission 113460) | Corn rhizosphere microbial communities from Kellogg Biological Station, Michigan, USA - C6-5 metaG | ecosystem: Host-associated > Plants > Roots > Rhizosphere > Soil | place: USA: Michigan... | reverse complement strand
TCATTAAGTTGTAAGAAGTTTTTCTAGTTAAAATTTTCTGTAGCCGACCCTGAGAGGGTCAAATTCAATTATTTCATAATTTTATTTCTCTCGGTTATTTTCGAGCCACTTTTTCAGTGCCCTCGAATTTTCAATCGGGTCTTTTTATTAAAGCCTTGTCACTCCGCTTTTCGACATCTCCTTTGGTTAATCAAAGGAGATGTCGAATTATTTTTGCGTTACACGCACATCAATTCGACGATTTTGAGCCCTGCCTTCTGGAGTATCATTGCTCGCTATCGGATGATCCTGACCATAACCTTCGGCAGATAAACGCTTGGCATCTACTCCCAGTTTAATCAACGCCTGCATTGCAGTATTCGCTCTTTCATTAGATATCTTCTGATTTACAGCGGCATCGCCTGTATTATCAGTATAACCACCCATTTTTAACTGCACATTTGGATAAGCTTTTAAAATGGCAGCTATATTTTTCAATTGCTCCTGAGATTCTGCTTTTAGCGTACTCTTTCCAGTCTCAAAATACAACCTATCAAATGTAAACCAGGTTGTTTTATCAACAGGTTTATTCTTATCCTCAATAAATGAAATAAGGCTATTCTCTACAGAATTCTCAGCAATGCTAAGTTCAGTACCATCTGGCAATTTCTTGCTAATTTTAGCACCCAGATCCTTAACAAAATCTCCTGCCTCGTTCAATTTACCTGCAACAGTAGATACCGCGGCATCCGCGCCCGCTTTCACCGCTCCGGCAGCAGAATCCATTGTGGCACCTGCCGAATCAATATTGGCCGATAAAGAATCTGTAACAGTGGTTATTTCTGTTTTGTTGCATCCAGATTTACCCATAATCCACCAGGCACCTAGCAAAATAACAAGCAACGGTATTAACCATTTTAAAAAGCTACCACCCGCTTTAGGCTGTTCCATAGGAGTAACATAGTTTGTTTTTGGTATTTTTACATCAGCAGGAATCTCAACCTTTGGAATATCAACTTTTGGGATATTAATACTAGCCAAACCTAAAGAATCACTTAAACCACTTGGTAGTGCAGCAGCGATAGCCGATTTGCTTTCAAAGATCTTACCTAATAAATCGGAGATATTCCATCCTTTACTGGCCATTAACTTAGAAATATAACCTGTAATTAATGGAACAATCATGGCCAGCAAACCTGTAGTTTTTGCACCACTTAAACCACTTGAAGAGGAAACCGCATCCGTTACTGCTCCCGTATCACCACCAAATAAGCCACCAAGCAAAGATTTGCCTTTCTCCAATAAAGAATCCTGATCATCATTTAATAAATCTGCAGGGTTACTGCCGGAACCGGTAACACCGGATAAGATATTGCCTAGAAAGCCTGTATCGCCGCTGGCTCCATTTTTTAGGATACCCGCTAGAATAGCTGGGATACCTGCTGAAAGCCCTGTTTGAACCTGATCTTCGGTTACGCCAGCTTTCTGACTTAAAGAAGAAATCGCATCACTGCCTATTTCATTCTTTATCATTTCAATTAAATTCATGTTTATAGTTTTAAGTTAGTATTCTAAAATAAAAACAAACACCCGCTCCTTTAATCTCAAATGGCACATAAAGAACGTACTGCACGTCTATTAAATATTAAGATTAAGCTGCTATAAGCGCAAATATAACACCCTAATAACAAACCATTTAGACATCGCTCATAACATCTTATCTCCTACAACAATTATTCATGATAGAAGTTTAAATTTGTAGCATAATAAATTTATTTTGGAGGAGCACAATACATCAAAAATTTTTCACGAAGACTTTTACGGGACAGGAAAAGAGCTGTATGCCAAATACGGTATTGAACTTAGAGCGTTAAGTGAAAGAGAAAGTACAGACTACGGAGCATGCAATTTCAAACTACCAGGAAAAACTATTGAATTTAGAGTCTCTAAAGTTACCCCTAAAAAAGTAGGCCAATTTGTTGCTATTTGGAAAAGAAATGAACAAGGTTTAACCCAACCTTTTGAAGAAACAGACGAGATAGATTTTATGGTAATCAGCTCAAAAACTGAGCATAATTTTGGACTATTTGTTTTTCCAAAATCCATTCTTATTGGGCAGGGAATTATCACAAGCAAGAATAAAAACGGGAAACGAGGAATCAGAGTTTATCCGCCCTGGGACAAACCAACAAATAAACAGGCTCAAAAAACTCAAAGCTGGCAGATAAGGTATTTCGTCCAAAACTTGACGTAAATAGATCAGAGGCCTAGTAGGCGACATAGTTTTAAAATGATTATCTCATGGTTTACTACATCCCCAAAGTTCCATACATAAAAATCACACACAGTGGTCTGAACTCATTACCCTTACGTTGTCAAAGATCGACAAGCTGGTAAACACTGGTTTTAAGGCTTTTGTAAAAAACAACACACCTGTAAATGCGGCTTATAAATACAACTCAGACCATCCTTTTATTAAGCAAGGCGAGCATTTTTTGCTCAACTATCCTAAGTTGGTATATAGCAGAGGGCATGTAGTTACTCCAGATGGTATACAGATCTCATCAGCCGAAGGGAAGATTACTTTTACCTGGCTGCCACAAAAACAGTCAACATATTGCCAATTTACCGATCTGGCGAGTTTTCTGGTGTGCAATCCAGAAAAAGAAATGGCAGTTATTTCGCAGGGCAAAGTGAATAGGTATGCGCAAAACTTTGTAATGCAAATGCCTGCAGATCATCTGGGCGATACGGTGCATTGCTATATCAGCTTTGCCTCGGCCAATGGAAAGTTGCAGGGCGATAGTTTGTATATAGGCGAGATAACGGTGGGGTAACGCTCTCTATTTCGCTATATATGATGGGCGCAAAAAGCATTAAAAGTTTCTGTAGTTACATAGCAACAAGGCATCCATATCGCATAAACCATTTATCAGCAAGTAAATTTGTGGATTTTTTTGACAAAGAGATACTAAAGTTTTGGAGAGCCCTTGAGGAGTATTGCTGGACAGATTGCCACTACGTCTAGTAAAACACACAATCCACTCCTCACATTAACTGTCGATTAAGAAAAAGACAGTTTTCGTTGTTATTCAAGAATCGTAATAAAGCCCCCTATTTGTGTTGATATGCGGATTTGGGTTTTTGAACGAAAACTCACTTCCCCTAGTATACTTTAGGAAGAAAATTCCTCAACAGAATATGCAAGTGCATAGCACTTTGTTTATGCTCGAATATTGAATAAAATGAACAAAATCAGAACTTATTCAAAACAAACTGTATTACAATAATTTAAGAACAAAAACCTCTCACTGACTTCCATTTCCCTCCGTTAAATAGTAACCTAAACGAAACTAAAACTGAATATAATGAACAAAAATCATTGAAAGAACTGTAATAAGTTTGCTATACCATACATCAAGGTAATTTTTTGTCCTAAAAATTATTCACTGATAGTATAGATTAAACTAATTTACCGCTCATAACCTTGAAAGCTTGTCGCTCATATGTTCAACTTTTGGGATTACTGTTAACAGTGATGTTGATGGTTTTTGGGGGCGAGGTGAAGGGGCAGACTTCGAACATTTATGCAACTTATGTAGGTCCCCCACCAACCAATACAGGTGGAAGTGCAGGGGCAGGGGGAAACGGTGGCCTCGGGGGGAGTAATGGAGTTATCGGCTCTTTCACCATAACTGGCCACAGCAATATTAACGATGCCGACCTGACCAATTTTGCTACACTAGCTCCCATAAGTGGTCAGGGAGGGGGACTGTTGGGAAGCACCGGGGGAACATCCTCTGCATACATCAATTTAAATTTCTCAGGGGCCATTTTACCAAAAACCGGCACGTCCATAATAATTAAACTAACAGCTGGAACTTTAAGCGGAGTTCAGGTACAGGCTTATAATGGTATTACTGCCCTTGGCAGTGCACAGTCATTTTCATCCCTACCGCTAAAAGGTACAAATGAATATATATTTATTACTCCAGCAGATTGTAACAGCATAAGAATTACATCCACCACTTCTGCTGGTGCTCTACTAGGTGGGATCTCCACAAATTCAACAAATATTTACTACGCTTATATCCTTGATCCAAATTGCAATCCACCCGTTTATACAGCTATCAGAAAAACTACAATACTTGATCTGGGCTCTGCAATTAGCAACGAAACAAATGCCATTGATGGAAACCTGAATACCTTCTCCTTGTTTTCAAATGGTTTAGGTGTGGGAACAACATTGTACCAGACTGTTTATTTTTCCCAACCCTCACCTACGGGCAGCGTAGCCACATTAACCCTTTCCATTCCTCCGGCTGTCATATCTGCTGGTGTACTGGGCTACATAAATATCAACACCTACAATGGAGCAACACTGGTCAGTAATACTTCATTCAGTGGATTATTGCTTGGAACCGATCTATTAACATTATTGAATTCAGGTGGAAAAACCACAATTTCCATTGCCCCTCCATCAGCATTTGACCGTGTAGAGCTCTCAGCAAGTTCCCTCTTAAACCTAGCAACAAGTCTAAACCTATATGAGGTACAGATAACCCCTCCAAAACCAACTTTTACAGCCCCCGGTTCAACCCCTGCTGTAATAATCTGTTCAGGAACATCCGTAACGCTTAAACCTGATCCGCCAGATTCAGGAAATGAATTGCGGTGGTATGATTCTTTAACTTCAACAACATTATTAGCCAACACCAATACTTATACGCCTACTCCATCACTTACAGCAACCAAAACCTACTATGTGGCAACCGCAAGAACAAATTGTAATGCTGAATCAGAAAGAGTTCCTATAATCGTTACCGTAAATCCTCTCCCAACTGTTTCTGCAATTATTGGTAACACAAATATTTGCGTGGGTGTTGGTTATACATTTACCAATACGAGTGAAGATCCAGGTGTTTGGAGTACTAATAACTCTTCAGTAGCCACTGTTGATGGTACTGGATTTGTAAAAGGTGTTTCTGTTGGAACAGCTAGCATCACATATACTATTACCAATACTACTACACATTGTAGCAATTCAACTTCTTTCACTGTTGATGTATCTCCACTCCCAACAATATCTTTAGGAAATATTCCAGCCATATGTAAAGGGACTACAGCAGCCACCTTACCTTATACTGCTGTTTCTTCCGGTAGTCTTAAATATGACATCATTTGGAATACAACAAGTTTAACCAATGTTAGCGGAGCTGATCTTCCTACGAGTCCCATTCAATTGAGTATCCCTTCAAATGCACCTGTTGGTACATATACAGGAACTTTTAGTATCCGGAATACAACAAGCAATTGTACTAATTCATATCCAATAAGTTTAATGATCAACCAATCACCAGTCATTATTGTAATCACAAATCCAACTGCTTGTAAAGGAATAACAAACGCAACATTAACTTACACATCTACATATAGTCCAACCAGCTACAGCATCAATTGGGATTCCGCAGCAATAACAGACGGTTTTGTGAATGTATCATCTGATACTCCCTTACCAGCTTCTAATATAAGCATTATTGTTCCCACAACAGCAAATGTAACTACTTATGCTGGGACAATAAGTGTTAAAAATGCGAATGGTTGTATAAGCGCCCCTGTAACTTTTAACATGATCATACACCCTAAACCACCTCTTCCACAAGTAAACATAACTTCTAATTAATAAACAATTAACCTAAAACTTAAAATCAAAAAGACATGAAAACAAAAATTACATTTTTAAAAATGAGCTTCTTGTTAGCTTCATTTTTAATCACTTCAACATCTGCAATGGCAGCGACATTTTATACTTGCTCTGGAACAACCCTAAATTTAGGTGTAACAAATTTACCAGCAGGAACTTCAGCTTTGTGGGATGTCAAGAAAGATGGAACTCAATTCGCTGGTTATCCTTCTGCCACCGCACCAACTTCGTTTACAGATCCAGGAAGTTACGAAGTGATACTAGTTTCGCAGACAGATGCAGCCTCAGGGCAATGTTCTTCCGATCCTGTGAGCAACACAATAATCATACTCCCTCCATTGGCATTTTCATTAAACGCACCTTCTGTTCCTGCCTATTGCCAATCCAACAACACGGTTAATTCTTCTGATATCACTCAAACAGGAGCTGCATTATCTCCAGTAAGCGGATCAGATCTAGTTCTAGAATATACTTATAGCGTTAATAATGGAACCACAACTGTAGATGGGAGTACCGTTGGTACTATTGACCAAGCTACTGGAAAGTTTACACTAACAACAACTACTCCAGGTGTCTATGTAATTACAGGAAAGGTAAAATATAAACAAGCAACAACGTTTACGAATACACTTCTAGGTACAGGTTGCGAGGTTACAGCTACAACAACTCAAACAGTCACAGTAACTCAAACTCCTGGTCAACCTACAGTTACTATTACAGCACCATAATTTAAATATTAAGGTCAGAGCTTTATGTCTAACAGAAAAATAAGTTTTGTGTCAAGTATGCTGTTGCTCAGTGCAACGGCATGCTTTGCGCAATCTTCTGGTCCGCAAACGGTGAATCTCCCGCAGGGGGCTTCTTTAAAGTTGCGGGCAAATTCTGTTAACGCATCAACCTATCAATGGCTTAAAGACAATCAAATTGTAAGTGGCGCTATTGGCCAGGAATTTACAGTATTTGTTTCTGGAACATACACTGTAATATCTTATAACACCGAAGGCTGTGCTTCCGATATTTCAGAGTCTGTCATCGTTGTAGGCGGAACAACTCCTCCTATTATTCTCAAAGCTGATATGATGGTTACCAAAACATCAGAAAACAGGGCTTTAACACTTAACGACTCATTCGATTACACCATTAACGTAAAAAACAATGGGACCGATAAGGCAACCAACATTAAGGTTACAGATGAGCTACCTCCCGAGGTCGAATTTCAGCAACTAACCCCTACTGCCGGTAGTAATGCAAGGTATAGCTTTGCAACCAGGACTGTGCTTTGGGAAATTGATAGCCTGCAAAATGGCGAATCTGCAGATTTAAGGATAAAAACTAAAGCTCTTAAAGCCGGTGTTATTTACAACACGGCAAAGGTCTCGGCTGATCAGTCAGATCCAAATATGGCTAATAACGTTTCCACTGCCAGTACTTCGGTAGCAGGTATTATTATACCAAACGTGTTTACGCCAAACGGAGATAATAAAAATGAAACCTTTGAAATACCAGGTGTACAAGCGTTTGAAAATGAAATCACCATCCTAAACAGATGGGGAGGAACTGTATACTTCAAAAAAGGCTACAATAATGAATGGACCGGACGAGGGCTTAATGAAGGTACTTATTTCTATGTACTAAGACTAAAAATAGGCACCAAATGGGAAATCTATAAAGGCTATATCACTTTATTAAGGGGCAAACAATGATGAAAAGAATCATACTTCTGTTTTTAGCATCTATTGGAATTGTGTGTAGCTCAAGTGCACAGCAAGACAGTCAGTTTACACAGTACATTTTCAATACAATCCATATTAATCCTGCTTATACAGGATATAAAAAAGAACTATACATACAGGCTTTTTATCGTGCACAATGGGTAGGCGTAAGAGGTGCACCAACAACAGTTTCAGTAGCTGTAGATGGTGCTATTGACGACGGAAATGTTGGTCTTGGATTCATCGCTTCAAACGATAAGATCGGTGCGCAAAAAAACCTTTCTGCATATGCAAACTATGCCTATAAAATTCAACTGGGTTATGATGAAAATTCCAAACTCTCTTTTGGTTTGGCAGCAGGTGTAATGCAACTTGGCCTTGATGGAGATAAATTAACCAGCATAGATCCCGATGATGAGGTTATCCCTACTGGAATGCAAACCAGATTTTTCCCTGATGCAAGGGCTGGTATTTACTACTCTAATGAAAAATATTTCGCCGGACTTTCGGCAAGTAACCTGATAGCAAGCTGGGCTGCAAAAAACTATAGCAACAATCTTCTTGTTCCTGTTCCGCAGCCGCACATATTTTTAACTGCAGGCGCTTTAATACCCATTACTTACGGATGGGCGTTAAAACCTGTTATTTTATTAAAAGACGACATAAAGGGCCCTACTTCTCTGGATGTTAACGCCTTCCTCCTACTCAATGAAAAGGTATGGATAGGTGGTTTTTATAGAACCACGGTTCCTTTGTACAACAAAAAATTCCTGCAAAAAGACCTCACTAAAAAGAATGCGCTGGGCATGATGTTCGAACTCTTTGCTACAGACAACCTAAGAGTCGGCTATTCTTACGACTATTCTCTAAACAAACTTCAGTACTACAACTATGGCAGTCATGAGTTTTCAGTAGGCATTTATTTAGGCCCCAGAAATATGCGAAAAATCAGATCATCCAGATGTTATGATTTTTAAAAGGACTATTCAGGTATTATTTTGTCCGTTTGAGCACTAAACATCTTTAATTCAAATGCTAAACCCTTCATTTTTGTAAGCACATAATTTCATGTGAACTTTGCGAGCTTTGTGATAAAATAAAAGTTCTTCGTTAATCATGAATATATTTGCACTAAATGAAAACGAAACTTCCTCTTAAAAATTTAATAAAAATAAGCTGCTGTTTTACTACAGCCGTCAGTTTGTTTTTATTTCTTTCTTCTTTTATTCAAGAAGGGGAACTGTATGGCTCTCTGGTAAAATGTTTATTTTTCCAACTGCTGCTCACGTTAATGTGCTTATCTAACATTCGTCTGTTAGTGGTTTTTGGCGATGAGAAATCGCCTCCGATAAGCAAAAGCACCAAAAAGTTTTACCTGGCAAGTTTTGTGATGAGTGCGGTAATAATTATATGTATTTACTGGCTTGGGCAATACCTTACTTTTCGCGGTATTATAGAACAACACGAACCATTTAGGGTTAGAGGTAATGTAATTTATCTGTACCTCAGTTTACAGGGATTCTTTATCAATGGTATTGTTTTGCTACTCCAAAACTTCATTATTGTACAAGATTCTAATAACCAGGTACAATTGGAGAACTCACGTTTAATTGCAGCAAGGTCTCAGGCGGCTAATGAATTATTACTTCAGCAAATACATCCGCATTTTCTGTTTAATGCCCTCAACATATTAAAATCTCTAATTAAAAGAAGTCCCGATAAAGCTGAGGATTATTTACTCCGTTTGTCTGACTTCTTACGTGTCTCCATATCGGGCAACAAAAGCGGAATAGCATCACTGAATGATGAGCTGAAATTATGTGCAGATTACCTGGAGATGCAAAAAGTAAGGTTTGGTGAGGCCCTGAGTTTTAATTTAGACATACAAGAGAAAGAAAGCTCAGGATTAGTACTTCCGGTTTTTTCGCTTCAACCGCTTCTGGAGAATGTGATTAAGCATAATGAACTAACGGATGCTGCTCCGCTGAATATAAATATCAAACAAAATGGCAACTGGATCAGTGTAACTAATAACATCCAGCTTAAGTCGAACCTGGAACATTCTACCGGTAGTGGTTTGGCTAATCTTGCAGAAAGATATAACCTGTTATCTGGTGATGAGATTGATATCAGAGATGATGGACTTACCTTTTCTGTTAGCTTAAAAATATTAAAACATGAAGATTGTAATTATAGAAGATGAACAAATAACAGCTGAGGATCTTGCTGATCTAATCATCAGATTACAACCTAATGCTCAAATTGTTGCAAGCCTAAGATCGGTAAAGGAATCACTGCATTATTTTAGAACGCATGGCATGCCTGATCTTATCTTTAGTGATATTCAACTTGGTGATGGATTAAGTTTCGACATATTTAAAGCTGTTGAGGTTACAGCTCCTATCATTTTTTGTACCGCTTATGATGAATATGCATTCAACGCTTTTCGCACAACAGGTATAGATTATATATTGAAACCAATCGTTTCATCAACAGTTGAACAGGCGCTAAAAAAATATCAAACCTTACGCAAGGAATTTACCACTTCGGCGGTTTCTTATGATTCTATTTTAGATCTGTTTGCAAACAAACCTGTGCAGAAAACATTTTCTATTTTAGTTACCCATAAAGACAAGATCATTCCTGTAAAAATGGAACACATTGCTCTGTTTTATATTAAACATGAAGAAACTTGCTTGTTTACTTTTGACGACAAAACGTATGCGGTTAGCAAGAAAATGGAAGAGCTGGAACGTATTTGTGGTGACGATTTTTTTAGGGTAAACCGACAGTGCCTGTTAAACAGAACAGCGGTTAAAGATGCCGCTCATTTTTTCTCTCGTAAGCTGATTATAAACCTCTTAGTTCCATTTAAGGAAACCATCACCATAAGCAAAGAAAAAACTCCTCAATTTTTAGACTGGCTTGCCAGAAAATAAATATACGTTTACAATTCAGCTTCAATTTTGTCCGTTTCGGTGTAAATTCTCTTTTCTTAAATTCACAAATCAACCATCTTTATATGTGTTAGGTTGAGGCAATAAGGATTGCAACCTGATAATTGTTAGACACAATCAATGAAGAGTGATGAACATAATTATTTTTAAAACCTCGGTACGGGACAAAAATGATCTTAGTACCATTAGGCGTAAGATGGACAATCTGCTTGGCACAAAAAACTGGACTTTTGCATTAGAGGATGAAGATAAAATCCTTAGGGTAGTTAGCGCCAGTTCGTATGTACCTGCCATCAGAAAAATTTTAATGAAATATGGCTTTATTTGCGAGGAATTGCCCTATTCTTTAGATGAGTTTAAAGTTTAGGTCATAATGCACACTACGCCCACTTCCGGCGGCTATTAAAATTTCTAAATCACTTAGTTCCTGCAAATCGCGTGTGGCTGTGGCTTTTGATGTTTTTGTAATTGAGATGTATTTTTTTGCTGTCATCCCTCCTTTAAATCCTTCGGTACCTGCATCTAACATTTTGATGATCGCTTTCCGCTGACGACTATTTAATTGTTCTTTATATTTATCAAAGAATCTGGTTTTCTGCAACGTAAAATTTACTAACGTTTTTGCTTTCCGTTGAGCAGTTAATGCTACTGAAACAAAATAGTTTATCCATTCAGAAATGTCATTACTTTGCTGGGCTTTTTTAAGCGCTGCATAATAGGCAGCTCGATCTATCTCAATCGCTTCAGAGAGACTAAGTAAAACCGGCCTTCCAAGAGTTTGAGAAAGTGCTTTCTCGGCAATTGCTCTTCCTATTCTCCCATTTCCATCTTCAAGTGGGTGTATTGATTCAAAATACAAATGGGCAATTGCAGATCTAACGGGCGCACTGTTAATTTCCCGAGATCCTCCGGGAGCTGTTTGATTAAACCATTCTATAAAATGCTCCATTTCTGCTGGCACCCGACTTGAAGGCGGGGCTTCAAAATGAACCGTTTCACTTCCAATTCTACCAGATATAACCTGCATTGGCTCGTCACCTTTTCTCCATGCTCCAATTCTTATTCTATTCGATGAACCCAAAAGGGCTTTATGCCACTCCCATATTTTTTTTTGAGTAAGTGGTTCTTTAAATGAATTTCGAACATCAATCATAAGTTCGCCAATCCCTGATGCTCTTCTGTCGTGCACAACATCAGATGGAATATTAAGTCCAAGATTATTACGAATGGAGGACATAACTTCCTGTCGGCTTAAAAACTCGCCTTCAATTTCAGAAGTCTTCACCGCTTCTGATATCATAATCTGCAACAATGCTTCTTGTTGAATGTCTGGTGGCAAAGTTTGTAATATGCCGTTCACTTCACCTGTTTCCAGTGTAAAGGCGTATAACATAGCCTCGCTTTTATTAAGCTGAATCTTAAAATCTGGCCATTCCGGTAGTTCCCAATTATATTTCATGAGCCGATTATTTTTACTAATCGGCTCAAATATAGTGAATTTATGAGCCGATTAGTAAAAATAATCGGCTCATAAATTCACTATGACTTTTAACGAACAATAACAGTTTTATACTGTTATGTAATCACTAAGTTCGTTACCTGCTGTGAAATCAGAAAAAAAAGATATAATTATAGTTGGTGGTGGCTTAGCTGGATTAACCTGTGCAATACATTTGCTAAAATCAGGATTTGGCGTTACCCTAATAGAAAAAACCCACTACCCGCAGCATAGGGTTTGCGGCGAATACATTTCAAATGAGGTTATTCCGTATTTGAAATGGCTTGATGCTGACCCGGCCGGGCTAAATCCAACAGAAATTACCCGATTGTCTATTTCTTCTGCCAATGGCAAAACAATAAACACAGAATTGCCGCTCGGCGGTTTTGGAATTAGCCGCTTTGCACTTGATCATTTTCTTTACCAAAAGGCGTTGCAAAATGGATGCACTTTCATAAATGATACTGTAACCGCTATTGATTTCAAGGATGATGTATTTAGCATTAGCACAGCCAAAACTGGTTTGCTTAACGCAAAAATTGCAATTGGCGCTTTTGGAAAAAGATCATCATTAGATCAAAAAATGGAACGGGGATTTATTCAAAAAAAATCGCCGTGGCTCGCAGTAAAAGCACACTACAAGGGCGATTTTCCGGATGATCTGGTTGCACTTCATAATTTTAAAGGAGGGTATTGTGGCGTTTCTAAAGTTGAAAACGACCGCATTAACATCTGTTACCTAACAGATTACCAAAGCTTTAAAGCGCATAAAAACATTACAGATTTTCAAAAACAAGTACTTTACAAAAACCCTCATTTAAAAGAAGTATTTGAAAACTGCATTCCATTGTTTGATCAGCCACTAACCATAAGTCAGATTTCTTTCGAGAAAAAAGAGTCTGTTTATAACCATATTTTAATGGTTGGAGATACCGCAGGTTTAATCCATCCTTTGTGTGGAAACGGGATGGCGATGGCCATCCACAGCGCCAAACTTTGTGCAGAATTAACCATTCAATTTTTGAATGGCAATATCTCATCAAGAAATCTATTAGAAGAAAAATATGAAAAAGTATGGAACCTGAATTTCAAAAATAGACTGGCCGTGGGGAAACTCTTGTCGGGGATTATAAGAAAAGGAAAACTCTTCGCTCCATTGTTAAATCTATTGATTAAATTCCCTTCTATATTACCTCAAATTATTAAAAAGACTCACGGAAAACCAATTATTTAAATGCTTGTAAACACCAGTCGAAGAAGCGAAGCACCTGAAATAATGGATAATTTCTCTATGGAAGGAGAAATACTAAGAGACGCTTTAGACAAAATTGCAAGTATAAACAGGTTGCTGGGCGGAAACAAAGTAACCTTGCAGGGCGTGATAACCTTAATAAAAAACACCGGGACTTTTAGCAATAATACCGCAAAAGAGATTAGCATTTTAGATGTAGGTTGTGGGAATGGTGATATGCTGAGAACCCTTGCAGATTATGCTGCTAAAAATAATTTAAAGTTTAAACTAATTGGAATTGATGCCAACAATTATACCATTGGCCATGCGCAGCATTTATCCAAAAACTACCCAAACATTAGCTACGTATGTACAGATATTTTCAATGAAATTGAACAACAAAGCACTTACGATGTTATCCTTTGTACATTAACTCTTCACCATTTCAAAAATCCGGAAATACTAAAACTGATGAACGGTTTTAGAAATCAGGCAGAGATGGGTATTGTGGTTAACGATTTACATAGAAGTGCTATTGCTTATTACCTGTTTTTGGCGATATGCTTTGTTTTCAGGCTCAATAAAATGTCTAAAGATGATGGATTGGTTTCGATACTTAGGGGTTTTAAAAAGGCCGACCTCCAATCTTATTCCAGGGAACTGGATTTTAAAAAATATACAGTAAAATGGAAATGGGCATTTCGCTATCAATGGATAATTCCAACTTCCAATTAACAAAAACCATTTATGAGCGTAAAGATCAAAACCATTGCTAAGCTGCTGCCCCGGTATTCAAGAAAAACTGAAGAAATTATACCTTTTTTAGATTCTTGGTTAAGCGGACAAGATGAACGTTTCATTAGAAAAGTAAAAAAGATATTTGAAAACGCAGGGGTTGACCAGCGCTATTCAATCATGTCGCCTGAAGAAGTATTCAGCAACCTGACTTTTGAAGAAAGGAATAACATTTATGTAAGAGAGGGCATAAACCTTGCTACCGAATGCTTAAAAAAAGCTTTGGAAAAAGCGACATGGTTACCTGAAGATCTGGATTATATAATTACAGTGAGCTGCACGGGTATCATGATTCCTTCGTTAGATGCATACCTAGTCAATACCTTAAATCTGAAACAAGATATTGTCCGCTTACCGGTTACAGAAATGGGATGTGCGGCTGGTGTTTCGGGCATGATATACGCCAATAATTTTCTGAAAGCCAATCCTGGGAAACGGGCTGCTGTTGTGGCATACGAATCGCCTACAGCAACATTTCAGGTAAATGATTTTTCTATGGCCAACATTGTTAGCGCGGCAATTTTTGGTGATGGCGTGGCTTGTGCGTTACTGTCATCTCATTCTGATGATGAGGGTCCGGAAATTATTGCGGATGAAATGTATCACTTCTACAATGCAGAACAGATGATGGGTTTTAAACTGGTAAACAGTGGTTTGCAAATGGTTTTGGATGTTGCAGTGCCTGATACGATAGAAAGTCATTTCCCTGATATAATCCATCCGTTTTTAGCGAAACACGAGTTAACGATAGATGATATCGATCATCTGATCTTTCATCCGGGGGGAAAAAAAATTGTTCAGCTTGTTGATGACTTATTTGGTAAATTAGATAAGAATATAGAAGATACTAAAGCGGTTTTAAGATTGTTTGGAAATATGTCGAGCGCCACGGTTATGTATGTTTTAGAACGCTTTATAGAGGGTGAGCAAAAGGCCGGAGATTTGGGACTGATGTTAAGCTTTGGCCCGGGGTTTTCTGCGCAAAGAATATTGTTGAAATGGTGATTTAAAGTTAGTTTTGCGTCATCTCGAACGCAGAGATGACGCAAATAAAAAAGATATAAACATAACATGAATAAAGAAGAAATTTTGGCCCACTTGCCTTACTCCAAACCGTTTTTATTTGTAGATGAAATACTTCATATTGATGAAAACGGATCAAGCGGAACTTTCACATTTGATAAAGATCTTGACTTTTACAAAGGTCACTTTAAAGATCATCCGGTTACACCCGGTGTAATTTTAACTGAAACAATGGCTCAAATTGGTTTGGTTTGTTTGGGGATATACCTTACAGGAAGTGCTGAAGGTGGTGTACCGGGACATGTAATGCTAACTTCTACTGCTATTGATTTTATGAAACCGGTATTCCCGGGAGAAAAAGTAAAGGTTGTTGCAGAAAAGGTGTATTTCCGCTTTAAAAAACTAAACTGTACTGTACAAATGCTAAATGATCAGCATGAAGTGGTATGCAAAGGCACAATAGCCGGAATGGTAACCAATAAAATGAATGGATAACAGAGTTGTTGTAACAGGATTAGGTGTTGTTGCCCCAAATGGAGTTGGCTTAACTACATTTACCGATGCCATAAAAAACGCTACTTCGGGTATTAAACACGATCCTCAGTTAGAACAACTGCAGTTTTCTTGTCAGATAGCTGGTAAACCTGAACTGTCTGATGATTTTATTGCACAATATTTTACAGCCTTAGAACTAAGGAATTTTAACAGTACAGGCATCCTCTATGGCGTTATTGCCGGTATGGATGCCTGGAAAGATGCAGGCTTAACCATTACTGAAGGTGATGAACCTGATTGGGACTGCGGAACAATATTTGGAACCGGCACTTCGGGTATTGATAAATTCAGAGAGTCTATCTATAAAGTTGATGACCTGCAACTCAGGAAACTTGGCAGCACTGTAGTGGTGCAAACGATGGCTAGCGGAATCAGCGCTTACCTGGGCGGCAAGCTTGGATTGGGAAATCAGACAACCACAAACTCATCGGCCTGCATTACCGGCGCAGAAAGCATTTTAATGGCTTATGAGCGAATTAAAACCGGGCAGGCGACAAAGATGCTCGCTGGCAGCACAAGCGACAGCGGGCCTTATATATGGGCCGGATTTGATGCAATGAAAGTTTGCACTTACAAACACAACTCGTCTCCAAAACAAGGATCGCGACCAATGAGTGCCAGTGCAAGCGGCTTTGTGCCTGGAAGCGGTGCAGGAGCGATGGTTTTGGAATCGCTGGATAGTGCCCTAAAGCGAAATGCAACAATTTATGGGGAAATAATAGGAGGCCATATCAATTCAGGCGGACAAAGAGGCACCGGAACAATGACAGCTCCAAATAGCATTGCTGTTCAACGCTGCATAAAAGGAGCCTTGCAAAATGCAGGCATTAAAGCCGGCGAAGTAGATGCCATTAACGGACACCTTACAGCAACCTCTAAAGACGCCACAGAAATCCAGAACTGGAGTATCGCCTTGAATAGAAAAGGTTCAGATTTCCCCTATATCAACTCTTTAAAATCTACAATCGGCCATTGCCTAAGTGCCGCCGGAAGCATTGAATGTGTCGCTTCAATTTTACAATTGCATCATGATTTTATATTCCCGAATATCAATTGTGAAGATCTAAATCCAGAGATTAGCGACGCGATAGATTTCAATAGAATTCCGCAACAATTGTTGAACACAAATGTTAATATTGTGGCTAAAGCAAGCTTTGGATTTGGAGATGTAAATGCTTGTATTATCTTAAAAAAATACGCTAAATAATATGGACAGAGCAGAATTAATAGCGAGGCTTACGCCTATTATTGCTACCTATGCACAAGATAAAGATGCAGTAGCCTCAATAAATGAAACCACTGATTTCATTAAAGACCTGAAGATCAATTCTGCAAACCTGGTTGATGTAATTTTAGATGTTGAAGAGGAGTTTGATATCGAGATTGACAACCTATCGATGGAACGAATGCTAAATGTAAGTGCTGCAATGGAAATCATTGAGGATAAACTGAAAACAAAATGATAGGCAACGATATAGTAGATCTTGTACAGGCCGCGATAGATAGTAACTGGAAACGGAAGGGTTATCTGGATAAGATCTTTAACTCTGAGGAGCAATTTATGATCACCTCCGGCATTCATCCTTCTATGATCATATGGTTGCTATGGAGTATGAAAGAATCGGCCTATAAAATATATTCAAGGGAGGCTAAACTCCGTGAGTTTGCCCCGCTTAAACTTCAATGCAGCAACCTGATCATTCACAACGATACAGCCACCGGAAATGTTTCTTATGAGAATGAGCTATACTATACTGAAAGCTATTTTGATGAGCATTACATTCACACTATAGCCTCAACAAAACTGGAAGAACTGGGAAAGGTTGAAATTAAGATAACCGACCATGCACTGTTTGATTACAAAAAAACCAAACCGGCATCGGTAAGTCACCATGGTGCATACCTTGCCTTAGTTTATTTATAAATTCTCTTCTATCAGCAGGTTAATTATTCCATCTACCAATCCAACTTTAGGTACGTAGATCTGTTTAATGCCTGTCCACTTCATTAAAGTAATGTAGATTTCACACGCTGGAATAATTACGTCGGCCCTATCCGGATTAAGACCAAACACGCTAATCCTTTCCTTTAAAGAATGTCCGTTCAGTTGGTTGTACAATCCTTTTAATTTCAGGAATGATAGTGGCATCCCGTCCTTTTCGTCCGACATTCTGAACAACTTATTGATGTTTCCACCAGTTCCAATACCTGCCACATTTTTAAGGTTTTTTGTATTCTCTTTGACCCACAGCCGCATATCTTCCCAGGTCTCGTCCTTGTCCTGGTTGTCGAGGATTCGGATAGTACCTATATCGAAAGATTTAGACGCTACCGGCTCTTTGTTTACAAAAACCGAAAGTTCAGTACTACCTCCACCTACGTCTATATACAGATAGCTCTTTTTAGCATCCAGGTTTTCTTCGATATGGTTAGCGTAAATGATGTTTGCTTCTCGCTGGCCTTCAATAATTTCCAGATCAAGATCGGCAACTTCTTTAATCCTTTTTATCACCTCAGCTCCGTTCTCCGCTTCGCGCATTGCAGATGTAGCACAAGCAAGATATTCTGAAACGTGATAAACATCCATCAGATTTTTAAAAGCACTCATTGTTTTAACAAGGTCTTCTACTTTACGATCTGATAACCTGTGATCTAGAAACGCATCATCTCCCAGCCTTAATGGTACCCTTACCAGGGTATTCTTTTTATAACTATAGCCTTTTTCTGTTTTTGAGATATCAGCTATCAGTAACCTTACAGCGTTTGACCCTATATCTATTGCAGCGTATCTTAACATTGCTCTATTGGTGTTTATTTTTTAAGTAATTATAGGTTTGCACCTGCGCCCTAACTTTTGTTGTGAGTCTGTTTTTATGGTATTTGTTGTTGTTTAAGCGAGTAATATCCCGGGCCTTTACATTATCTTGTAGTTGAAACTCAATGATATCTCTTATTTCCTGTCGCACTTCTTCATCTAAAACCGGGAAGCCCACTTCTACCCTATGTTCAAAGTTCCTGCTCATCAGATCTGCAGACGAAAGAAACATTTCCTCTTTATTATTATTGCCAAATATGAATACCCTGGCATGCTCCAGAAACTTATCGATGATGCTTATAACAGTGATGTTTTCACTAAAGCCTTCTATGCCCGGAACAAGCGTGCAAATGCCGCGAACAATAAGTTTAACAATTACCCCTGCATTACTCGCCTCGTAAAGTTTCTCTACTATCCCTTCGTCTGCAAGGCTATTTACCTTTAAGATTAGGTAGGCTGTTTTGCCTTGCTTTGCAAACTTAATCTCTCTATCTATCAAACCATATATCTTGGTTCTAGATTCGAGTGGCGATACGATCAGGTGCTTAAATCCTTTTATGACCATCCTCTTGTTCAAGGCATTAAAAAGCTTAAGCAAATCCTGTGTAATTTCTTTTTTAGCGGTAAAAATACTGTGATCGCAATAGAGCTTAGCTGTTTTCTCGTTAAAATTACCGGTAGCAAGATTGGCGTAGTAAACGGCTCGCCCCTTCTCCATTCTTTTAACCAGACAGATTTTTGAGTGCACTTTATAATCCGTTAAGCCGTAATTAACATGTACACCTTCCTCTTCTAATTTGCTTGTCCAGAATATGTTTGCCTGCTCATCAAACCTGGCTTTTAATTCAACCAGGCAATGAACCTTTTTACCATTTTTAGCTGCATTTATCAGGGCATTTACAACTCTGGAGTTTTCTGCCAATCGGTACAGTGTAATATTGATTTCTGTTACCTTAGGATCAATTGCGGCCTCACGTAAAAACAGAATGATATAATCGTAGGACTGATAAGGTAAATTGATCAGATAATCACGTTCGCTTAGTTTATTAAAGATGCTTTCGGTACGGTGTAGACCCGCTACTTTCAAAGGTGCATTTTTTGCATATTCCAGATCTTTAGAACCTACGTTTGGAAAGGCAATAAAATCTCCGAATTTATGATATCTGTTTCCGGGAATTAAACTTTCGGCCTCTATCTTAAGTTTAGAAATCAAAACCGTAAGCATCTCAAACGGCATCTCAGTATCGTAAAGAAGGCGCATTGGTTTACCCTTTTTACGTTTATCCAGACTGGTTTTCAGGTCTTCAACAAATTTATCATTGATGTTTTTATCTATATCCAGCTCCGCATCTCTGGTGAGCTGAATAGAATATGCATCTATAACATCATAATTAAAAACATAGAAGATATCATCTAAACAGTACTTAATTATATCCTCGGCCAGGATGATAAATTTAAGTCCATTTGTTTCAGGCAGAACAAGGAACCTTGGCAAATCCGGAGGCAGCTCTATTAGTGCATACTTCTCGCTTTTCTTTGATGTTTTTTTTGAAAGCCGAACAAAGAAATATAAATATCGATCTTTAAGTTCCGGAAAGGGCTTATCCAGATCAATCATAATAGGAACAAGAGTTGAAAGTATTCTGTCTCTGAAATGGTTGCGAACAAATTCTCCACGTGCAACGTTAAGTTGCGTTTCGTTTAAAATAAAGATCCTGTTCTGTGCTAATTCATTTATTAGTGTTGCCTGAAAAAGCTGCTCAAACTTACGCTCCTGCTTTACAACAATGTTCTTTATCTCGTTTAAAATCTTTTTAGGGTTAAAGCCCAATAATGCTTTGGCCTTATCATTTAGGTTAGATAACCGGCTTAATGTGGCTACCCTTACCCGATAAAATTCCTCAAGGTTCGACGAGAAGATAGATAAAAACTTGATCCGTTCTATGAGCGGTACGGTTTCATCGGCAGCTTCTTGCAAAACCCGTTCGTTAAAATACAACCAACTGATCTCTCTGTTTAGAAACGGCGCCTTTTTTTTCATTAAATATTATTGGTCCTCAAAACTGCAAATTCTATTGTTAAGTAATTGTTAATTATTACTCAATTAATAGGTTTAAACTTAACTCTTAATCTAACCGGCCTTATTTAGTCTTTTGGGGCGGTGTTTTTGGTGCAGCAGGCTTTGTGGCTTTTTTAACAGGAGTCTTACTTGCAGCAGGTTTTGCGGGTGCCGCCTTAGTTACGGGTTTAGCTGCAGTTTTAGCTACTGCTTTAGCAACAGGTTTTGGTACAGTTTTTTCCGCTACTTTAGCAACAGTACCTTCTACTGATTTAGAGATTGCTTTAGCTGCTTTTTCTTCTGTTGCAATTGCAGCTACTTTAACACTTTGGGCCACTGGCCTTGCTTTTGCAACCGCTTTTTTGACTACTTTTTTTGCAGTTTTAGCTCCTTTAACTGTACTTTTCTTTACTTCTTCAACCTTTTTGCCTATAGGTTCTTTTGATGAAGTTGCTTCGTCAATTTTATTTTCTACAACTGTTTTTACATCCTTAAATTTCTTCGATAATTTTTTGGCAACAAACTTACTGGCAATCTCAATATCCTTACCTATTCTTTCTGCATCATGTCCCAGATGTTTTACAGCTTCCAGAAATTTCTCTCTTAAACTTTTTTCTAATTCTTTTTTAATCGCCTTTTTTGAGTCTTTTTTTTGCACCTTTGAGTTATTGGTTTTCATATGTTATAAGTTTTAATTTAACAGCTTATGAATGGTTCATAATAATTTCGTTTTTTTGTACAGAGAAATCAATATTTACTTAAATCTAATATATTTTTTACTATAAAGCTATAATCATGCCCACTTTCGATATTGTAAGCAAAGTAGACGCTCAAACATTTGATAATGCGATGAACAACGCAAAAAAGGAAATCCTTAACCGTTATGATTTCAGCACTTCAAAAAGCACCATTGACCACGATAAAAAAACCAATGTAATTACCATAGTTACCGAGGATGATATGCGCTTAAAAGCAATTGAAGATGCTATTATTTCCAGGATGGTAAAGCAGAATCTTGATGCTAAGAGTCTGGATTTTGGTAAAGAACAATATGCATCAGGCAACATGATCCGTAAAGAAATTACGGTTAAGGAAGGCATAGACAAAGAGACTGCAAAGAAGATAGTCGCAAAAATAAAAGCAAGCGGACTAAAGGTACAGCCATCTATGATGGATGATCAGGTTCGTGTACAAAGCAAAAGTATTGATGACCTGCAAGCTGTGATTTCACTTTGCAGAAAAGAGGATTTCGGACAACCTTTGCAATTCATAAACATGAGGAACTAATGGAAATTGAAGATCATGGTTTTATCTTTTCAGATGATAAGAATAAAATAGATCCTATTGCTATTCATCATTATCTGAGCACCCAATCTTACTGGGCAGAGAATATTCCGTTAGACATTGTTGAAAGATCCATAGAGAACTCATTGTGCTTTGGAATTTACAAAGACACTAAACAAATTGGCTTTGCCAGATGGATCACAGACAAGGCTACTTTTGCATACCTTGCTGATGTTTATGTTGAAGAAATATATAGAGGACAAGGCTTATCAAAAAAGCTGATGTCGCTAATGCTTTTCCATAAAGACCTTCAAGGATTAAGAAGATATATGCTGGCAACCCAGGATGCCCATGGCTTATATGCTCAATTCGGTTTTAAACCCATTGAACATCCCGACAGGCTAATGGGAATAGCAATTAAAAACCCTTATAAAGACTTGTAATATTTTGTAAAAACAATTTTTAAACTGTTTTTACATCATCGTCGCTATAATCCTGAATATCTGTAATATATCCATTTAGGATCAGAAAATCGAACAAAGGTTTGGCATCGGGAGTTACCGGCATATTTGCCGAAGTAACTACTTCATTTGTTTTCTTATCAAGGAATGGATAGGCAAAAAGTTTTACATTTTTGCTAAACATATCGCTCACATAACTTAGCAACAGGCTGCTGTAATCTTCGCCAAAGTTATTTGAGTTAAATACAAATTTCAGGTTATTGATATTGGTAGATATACCTACACTTTTTGGCCTGCATCGATCCAGGTATTTAGCTAGTTTATTGTGTCTGGAAAAGTTTGATACGATTACCTTATTTCCGGTTTTACACATCTCTTCTGCTCTTTTTGCAACGGCCCTCAAATCTACTTCATGCAAGTCATCGCCGGTCGACAATAAGTTAGACATCAATACCTCTATAAGAACACTCAGGTTGTCTTCCTTTACATTTTCTGTCTTTACAAACTGATCAACAGCTTTGTTGAGCATGCTAAAATTTGGATGAGATTTTTGCGCATACTTTGTACGCAGAATCATGATATCTTTTTTATACAGCAAATCTTTAGGCAAACAAGGCTGACCCTGAGCGTCAAAAATAGCTGCATCGGAGAAGTCCTTAACGATCAGATATAGATTTAACAAGATGTTATCCGCACCTTTAAATACTGGCCCGTTCACAGAAATAAGATCTATTTCGACTGATCCAACAGTTAAATTATCTGCCAATGACTCTATCATTGCCCTGCGGTCCTGATTGTAATAAAATGCTGCGTAAACAAGGTTAACCCCGATTATACCCAAAACGTTTTGCTGTAAAGCGGCATCAGTATCAAGCAAACGAACATGAAAAAATATTTCGTTGGGCTCCCCTCCTGGCTCTGATTGAAAGCGAAGTCCTATCCAACCATGCGGGTCATTAGATTTGTTGTAGTTAAGTGTAGTTACTGTATCTGCAAAAGCGAAAAAAGTTCTGTCATCATACTTTTCGCCGCTCAATCTTTCAGTTAATAAACCAAATTCATGGTTTAACATTTTCAATAGTCTGGATTTGCTCACATATCTGCCAGACTCTTCAACACCATAAATTGCATCACTAAATGTCATGTCGTATGCCGACATTGTTTTTGCAACCGTACCCGACGCGGCACCTGCAGTAAAGAAATTACGGGCCACTTCCTGTCCAGCACCTATCTCTGCAAATGTTCCGTAAATTTTAGGGTTTAAGTTAATCTTTAAAGCTTTACGCTTAGTATCAAGGATTTCTCTTTCCATTTTGCAAAAATAGCACAATCAGATGGATTTAGACGATAAAATCCCTATATTGATGCCAATTATTTTCATAAAGAAAATCTGTTCCGTAAAATCGATGCTGAACGTTAAAAACCTCGACATACAATTCCTAAACAAAGAGGATAAATCCTGGCTTAAAGCAGTTAACAATGTGAGTTTCTCCATTGACAAGGGTAAAGTACTTGGTATTGTTGGAGAGTCCGGATCAGGAAAATCTGTAACTTCCTTCTCTATTATGAGACTCCATGATCCGCAAAGCACAATGATTGGAGGTGAAGTGGAATTTGACAACATTGATCTGCTAAATTTAACACCCGAAGAAATCAGAGACTATAGAGGCAATAAAATTGCCATGATTTTTCAGGAGCCCATGACTTCTTTAAATCCGGTTTTTACTTGCGGAGCCCAGGTCGAAGAAGCGATTATACTACATCAAAAGCTTGATAAGTATACGGCAAAAAATAAAACCATAGCTCTTTTTAAGGAAGTTCAGCTTCCGCGTCCGGAACATATATTTGACAGTTATCCCCATCAACTTTCCGGAGGACAAAAGCAAAGAGTTATGATTGCCATGGCGCTTAGCTGTAATCCGGAACTTTTAATAGCAGACGAACCTACAACCGCTCTTGATGTAACGGTTCAAAAAACGATCCTGGAGTTATTGCTAAAGCTTAAACAGGAACGTGATATGGCCATGATATTCATATCTCATGACCTGGCCGTAATTAGCGAAATCGCAGATGAAGTGGCCGTTATGTATAAGGGTGAAATTGTTGAACAGGGATCGGCAGATCAGATTTTTCATCACCCACAACATCCGTATACTAAAGGTTTGCTTGCCTGCAGACCTGCACCGAATAGGTTACTAAAAAAGTTACCCGTTGTGGCCGACTTTTTAAATGAAGACTCGGATCAGGCGATTGCACATCTAATGGCACAAAATAGTTATACTGATTCTGAAATCGAACAGAGAAGGGCTCAGCTATATGGTCAAAAACCGCTATTGGAGGTTAAAGACCTGTGTACCTGGTATCCCATAAGGAATGGTTTGTTTGGCAAAACCACTGATTATGTAAAGGCAGTTGACCATATTAACTTCGATGTTTTTCCTGGTGAAACGCTTGGACTTGTAGGTGAATCGGGCTGTGGAAAAACTACCTTAGGCCGTAGTATCTTAAGGCTGGTTGAGCCTACCTCAGGACAGATCATTTTTGATGGCAACAACATCACCTCTCTTAACAGAAGAGACCTGCGTGGATTGAGAAAAGATGTACAAATAATTTTTCAGGATCCATACTCTTCTTTAAATCCAAGACTTACCATAGGCAATGCTTTAATGGAACCTTTACAGGTACATGAGGTATTAGATAATGACACCAAAAGAAAGGCTCATATATTAAATCTACTTGAACGTGTTGATCTGAAAGCCGAACATTTCAACAGATATCCACATGAGTTTTCGGGCGGTCAGCGCCAACGTATTGTAATTGCCAGAGCACTTGCCTTACAACCGCGATTTATTATTTGCGATGAATCGGTATCTGCACTGGATGTTTCTGTACAGGCCCAGGTATTGAATCTGTTGCGCCAGTTGCAGCAGGAATTTGGACTTACCTATATTTTTATCTCTCACGATCTTGCAGTTGTAAAACACATTTCTGATCGGATGATTGTGATGAATAAAGGAAAAATTGAGGAACAAGGATATCCTGATGATATCTATAACAATCCACAAGCTGAATACACACGCAAATTAATAACAGCAATTCCGGGTGCTAAATCCTTAATTTGATTGTTTAATTAGAGGGTTGTAGGCGTTGTTTGTTTATCGGTTTTCAGAACGGCCGATAATCTGATCAACGTAGTATTTATTGCTCTCCTGATCTCCCTTTCTTTAACCTTATCGTATCTTTTCAATAAGATCATTGCTTTAAAGATAACAACGTCTTTATTGATGGCTATGGTTTTAACGGTGAGGCCTCCGGGCATCACATTGTCGGCATAATTTTCAATAACCTTATTTAATTGATTTTCTATAAATTCAGGAGTATAACCATTTGCCAGTGACATTTCGAACTCGATACTTAGCTTTTTGGTATTTTGTTTGGACTGATTTACAATAACAGAGCTAAAAGCCAGCGAATTGGGGATAATTACCATATCACTATCTTCGTTTTGCAAAATCATATTGATGAGTGTAATATCCAATATTTTACCCTCATGATCCCCTACCTTAATATGATCTCCTAATGAAAGCCTGTCGGAAAACATGATAATTAAACCATTGATCATATTGGCAACATAGTCTTTGAATGTAACTGCCAATGCTGCTGCAACAATAGAAATACTAAATACCAGATCCTGTAATTTCACATCCCAGAATGAGGTTAATGCCAGCATAAAAAACACTGTGTTCAATATCGACTCAATCCGGTTAATACCCAGAATGAAATTATCCTTAATGTTGCTCTTAAACTTATGTTTTTTGATGTACCAATAAATAACAACCAACCTAATAATAGAGATTATCAGACTCGGCCCCAGAAAGATCATCAAACCATCAGCTACCCTCTCCAAACGTGGATAGTCTTTATACATTTGGGGCTGATTGAAAGAAAAATAAATCAACAGTAAACAAATTACTGCCTTTATCAGGATCATCAGTAATTCCTTTCCGGTTTTTCTTTCTCTGTCTTCTATCATTTGTACTAAGGGTTACCTTTTATCAATATCTAAAACAAAGTTAACAAATTGTACAATGCGCAAAAGCGATGATTTTATTCTTTGTAACAATAAGCTTATACAGTCGTTTCAATATAATTTGATAGCTTTATAATGGCGCTCTCAAAATTAGAAGCTAGCCATTTATCTTAACCGAATATAGGCTATTAATGAAAAATACATCGCAAAGAGCTAGGAAGCTTTTCTTGCTTCTTGTTGTTTTTTTAAATTTTAATGCTTTCTCACAGAATAATTCTCCAGGTGGCATCAAAGATATTGTGGCGGCCGCCGATAATCTGCAAACCAAATTACCAGCCGAGAAAGTTTACCTACATACAGATAAGCATAATTACAGCATTGGCGATACTCTATGGTTTAAAGCTTATGTATTAGATGCAGCTAACCTATCCAGTTCTGAAAAGAGTAATTTACTTTTTGTAGAGCTTCATGATGATAGTACCGAAGTAATCAGAAGAATCAGCATACCAATTAACAATGGTGTGGGGTATGCTCAAATCCCGTTGACAAAAGAAATATTTCATGATGGCGGTTATACATTAAAGGCATATACTAACTGGACGCAAAATTTTGGTGTTGATTATGCTTTTGCCAAACGTTTTTACATGGGATCGGCTAATAAGGATTCGTGGCTCGTAAATTCTAATGTCAGAATAAATAAAATAGACGGTAAAGATCAGCTTCTAATAGATATTAGCTTAATGGATATAAACAAGATACCCATCGGCTTACGTAAGGTAGAAGTAAGAATAATGGAAGCCGACAGAACCCTTTATAATAAAACTATGGAAACCCCGCTAAATGGTAAGCTAGCCATTAAATATAACCTCAAGCAAAAGAGAGATGCTGGCAATATGAGGTTAGAGATTTGGAATTTAAAGAAAGGTGCTGATAAGGTCTTTTTAAGAATTCCGTTAACAATCAACAGAGCTGAGAAAATTGACCTTCAGTTCTTACCTGAAGGAGGCAATCTTGTAGTAGGATTAAAATCAGTTGTAGGGTTTAAGGCAATTGCCGAAAATGGCAATGGAGCAGATGTAACGGGGTATATATATGATGGCAAAAACAATGTCATTTGTTCTTTTGCAAGTTTACATAAGGGAATGGGTGTATTTGAGTTCACTCCAAAATTCGGAGAAAAATATATTGCCAGACTAAACACGCCTAAAGATTCCAAAACCACGTTTAATTTACCTGAAATTGCTTCTTCGGGAACAGTATTAAACATTGAAAACCAGGAACTTTCAGATTCATTAAAACTTAGCATAAATGCAACTAATGACATAAAAGCTTCTGCAAACCCATTATACCTTATTGGCTCATCAAGGGGTATCGTTTGTTTTGCGCAATCCGTCAATCTGAAAAATTCAAAAACCGCCATGGCTAAAAGCCTTTTTCCTTCAGGAATTGTAAGATTTACCTTACTAAATGGCCATACACCCATAAACGAAAGGATTGCATTTATTGATCACCAAGACAATCTTGAAATAAAGGTACTGTCTAATAAACCCTCTTACGGCAAAAGAGATAGTGTTTCTTTAGAGATAGAAGTAAAAGATAAAAACGGTAAGCCAGTTATGAGTAGCCTGTCGTTAGCTGTAACTGATAATAGTCAGGTAAAATCGGATAGTTTAGGCAATTTCGGCATCACTACAAATCTTCTATTCTGCAATGACTTAAAAGGTTTTGTTGAAGAGCCCGGATTTTACATGAACAGAAAAAATAAGATTGCATGGCTAGCACTGGATCATTTAATGCTTACACAAGGATGGACTGGCTTTGATTGGAAAACTGTATTCACCCCTATTGAACAGCCTAAATTTGATGGGATAATTTCAAAAGAGACAAGAAATTTGCCCTCAATGACATTTCCTGAAACGAAAACATTACAACTTACCCCTTGGTTCATAAATGGGGATAACACTACGTTTAACTATGCTCAAAACCTCAATAAGTTCGTGGATTATGAAAGAACCTCAACAGGAAACATGCTTAAGGAAGTTAAAATAACGTCAAAAAAAATAGATTACACTGCGTATAATTTAAACGGATTTGGACAGGCAGATATTGTTTTAGATTCAGCAGCGATAAGCAGATCAGAAGCAATAGGAATGTACCAACTATTAAAGCAAAAGATCCCCGGACTAAAAATTGAATGGGAACACCTTTCTGTGGAAAATAAGGGAGGCTATTCATTAAAGATTGGGGATAGATGGGTTAGACTACGTTTTGATGGTGCCAAAGATAATTTCTTGACTTTGGGTAAAACTCCTCAAAATCTAAAAGACAGGCTAAATGAATTTAAAATGTTCTCTATAAACTCCATTGAGATTATGTATACGCAAAAGTATTTATGGAAATATTACCCTCCCGTTCCTCCAGAACCATTTCAACGAGGAAGACAAGCAAAAATTGCCGAGTCTTATGCAAAAAGTCCACTCCCTACTCCGCCTCCTACAGCTGAAATCAAATTGTACGCGATTATTCAGCTTACCAGCTCATTAAAAAAAAGAATGGATCCAAATCCGCTTTCAATAATGCCGGCCCAACAATTCTATCAGCCTAAATATAAAAATGGAAGTAACACAGCGCCATTTGACGCACGCCCCGTCATACATTGGGAACCAGACATCATTACTGATAAAAATGGAAGAGCAACAGTTTCATTCTATTCTGCAGATATTCCAGGCAGTTATTCCATAAGCATTGAAGGCAGTAATTTGGATGGAAATATTGGAACCCACAGGTCAAAATTAAAAGTCATGGAAAAGTAGACAATTGTAATTTCCAGCTTCAAATTGTTACCTTCGGGTGATTCATATTTTTATTATGGCAAAAAAGAAAACATCGCACTTAGAACTTGTTTTAATACAATTGATTAGTGATGTATTGGAAAAAAACAGCAATGAGGCACTGAACTACAAACAGGTTTCAGCTAAATTAAATATAACAGATCCTGAAGCAAGAGAAACAATTCTTGAGGTACTTAAAGAACAATCGAGAAAGGGTGTTTTTTTAGAACCAGAAAAGGGGAAATTCCGCTTAAAGGATTTGAAAACTTTCGTTATCGGTAAAGTAGACATGACCGCTGATGGCTCTGCATTTGTAGTTCCGGAAGATGAGTTTGAAAAAGACATTTTTGTATCGGCACGCAAACTTCATAATGCACTAAATGGTGATACCGTAAAAGTCTACATCTACGCCAAAAAAAGTGGCCGTAAAAATGAAGGCGAAGTAGTTGAGATCATTACCCGTGCAAAAACTGATTTCATTGGAGTGATAAAGATCTCTGATCGTTTTGCTTTTGTAAATATTGACGATCGTAAAATGCTCCATGATATATTTGTTCCTTTAAGCGACCTAAACGGAGCTAAAAATGGACAAAAAGTACAGGTTAGCATTACTGATTGGCCAGAAGGCGTTAAGAATCCAATTGGAAGAATAACAACTATACTTGGCGAGCAGGGCGAGAATAACACTGAAATGAACGCCATCCTGGCTCAGTTTGGATTTCCTTTGGTATTTCCGCCTGAGGTTGAAAATGAAGCAAATGCGATACCTGAAGAAATTACTGCTGCCGACTTAAAAGGACGCAAGGACTTTAGAGAAACAGTTACATTTACCATTGACCCGGCCGATGCCAAGGATTTTGATGACGCCATATCTTTTAAAACATTACCAAATGGAAATTATGAGATAGGTGTACACATTGCTGATGTGTCTCATTATGTTATCCCTAATAGTCATCTCGATAAAGAAGCTTATTCAAGAGCTACCTCAGTTTACCTGGTAGATCGCGTGATTCCTATGCTTCCAGAACGTTTAAGTAATGGTGTATGCTCCCTACGTCCAAACGAAGACAAGCTGTGCTTTGCAGCAGTGTTTGAACTTGATGATAAAGCAAATATCATTACAGAATGGTTCGGCCGTACGGTTATCCATTCGAACAGACGCTTTAGTTATGAAGAGGCTCAGAAAGTTATTGAAAATAAAGAAGGTGATTACGCTGATGAAATTCTGAAACTTAATGAGCTGGCTTATATCCTGCGCGACAGGAAGTTTAAAAATGGTGCCATCAGTTTTGAAAGTACTGAGGTTAAATTTAAACTTGATGAAACAGGCAAACCAATTGGCGTGTATGTTAAAGAACGTAAAGATGCCCATAAGCTTATAGAAGACTTTATGTTACTTGCCAATAAAAAAGTAGCTGAGTTCATTGCCAAAAAAGGAAAAGGAAAGCAGAAATATACTTTTGTGTATCGTTCTCACGACTCTCCTAACCTCGAAAACCTGGGTAATTTTGCACTTTTTGCAGCCCGTTTTGGTTATAAGATAAATATGAAATCGGATAAGGAGATTGCAAAATCACTGAACTACCTGATGGAAGATGTTGAGGGGAAAAAGGAACAGAATGTATTAACACAACTTGCCATCCGCTCTATGGCAAAAGCTGTTTACACCACAAAAAAGACTAGTCATTACGGATTGGCTTTTGACCACTATACCCATTTCACCTCTCCTATCAGACGATATCCCGATGTTATGGTGCACAGACTTCTGGCTGCTTACCTAAACAATGAAAAGTCTGCAAATGAAGAAGAATATGAAATAGCATCTTCTCATTCCTCAACAATGGAAAAACGTGCTGCTGATGCAGAGCGTGCTTCTATTAAATATAAGCAGGCTGAATATCTGGAAGAAAACATAGGAAATACTTTCCTTGGCATCATCTCCGGAGTTACAGAATGGGGAATGTATGTTGAGATCATTGAAAACAAATGTGAAGGCATGATAAGGCTTCGTGATATATCTGATGATTTCTATGTACTCGATGAAAAAAACTACTGCATAGTGGGCCAGCGTAAAAAGAAAAAATACCAATTGGGCGACGAGGTAAAGGTAAAAGTAAAGAAAGTAGATCTGGCTAAACGTCAAATAGATTTTATTTTAGTACAGGATTAGACAACAACAATCAAAAGAATGCATTCTCCTTCAGAATTATTAAAGCACGTAGAACAAGCAATAAGCGAAATCCAATACCCAACATATCCTGGCAACTTATATGAGCCCATAAGCTATATTATGAGCTTAGGCGGCAAAAGAGTAAGACCTACTATGCTATTAATGGCAGTAGATTTATTTAATGGCGATATTTTTAAGGCTTTGCCCGCGGCAATGGCAATTGAAACATTCCACAACTTTACGCTTATTCATGATGACATTATGGACAATGCCCCACTTAGAAGAGGAAAGCAAACTGTACATGAAAAGTGGGGTACAAATACTGCTATACTAAGTGGCGACGTGATGATGGTTGAAGCAAACAAACACATTACAAATGTTGATGTAAGTATTTTAAAACCCGCTCTTGATACGTTTAATACCACTGCACAAGGGGTTTGTGAAGGTCAGCAACTCGATATGGAATTTGAAAACCGTAGCGACGTAAGCATTCCCGAATACATAGATATGATACGCCTTAAAACAGCTGTTTTATTAGGTGGCGCAATGAAACTGGGTGCAATTGTTGCAAAGGCAAAACCAGAAGAAGCGGAACTTATTTACGTGTTTGGAGAAAATCTGGGCATTGCTTTCCAACTGCAAGACGATATTCTGGATGTGTTTGGCGACCCGGAGAAATTTGGAAAACAAATAGCCGGTGACATCATAGCAAACAAAAAAACTTTTCTTTTGCTAAAATTACAGGAATTAGTGAGCAAAGAAGATCATACTAAACTTACCGATCAATTTACCAACAAGAACACAGAAGATAAAATCAAACACATTACCGACCTATACCATAGTTATAAGATCAGGGAGTTGGCCACACAGGAAATGAAAAGCTATCTTGACAAGGCATTTACCGCCTTAAACAAGATTACAATAGCTGAATCCAGGAAATCTGAAATTATTAAATTAGCTGAGGAGCTGATGAGCAGAGAACATTAATGATCAAATATTGATTTTACTTTTTCGTCGGTAAGTGGCTTAGCAATAAAATCTTTCACAAAGGAAAATGATTTTGCAATTGTTCTATCCATTGGATCAACTGATGAGGAGACAATAACAACATCAATAGAAATCTTGCTTTCGTCCAGCATCTTCAGAAATCTAAGACCATCAATATTAGGCATATGTAAATCCAAGAGAATAAGATCGGGCTTATTCTGCTTGATGTAATCCAGTGCATTTCCAGGATTATTGAACAAAACAACCTGCTTTTCTCTATGTTGATTTCTTATCAAAGCCTGATGCACTTTAATGGTCATCAGGTCATCATCAACAAGTACCACATGTTTTTTCTCTGGCTCTAACCCTTCATTTTCTGGCTGATTATCAGTTCCGGGCTTGCTAAGGGAAATGCAGAGTTCCTTAATTACACTATCCAGTTTTTTGGCCTGGTAATTAACATCGCTTAGCAGCTGATTTATCTTTGAAACATCATAACCTCCCAATCGACTATAGCTTGTAACGTTAAATAAGCTCGATACATTAGCCGTTAGTGAGCGTAGTTGATGAGAAGTAAGATGAGAATAATCATTAAGTTTCCTTAAATGATCCAGGCGTTCGTGATTCTTTATAATGGTGCAAACAACCTGTTCAATCTTATCTTTCATTAAAGGAGTAAACACGATCTGAAAAGATGAGTCTATCCCTTCATACGCAGAAGGGATTCTTACCTCTATGCTGAAACATTTATTGTTAAAACATTTTTCAAGTAGTTTTAGGAATTTATATTTATAAATTTGCGTAATTATTTCCTCAACATTGTCCCCAATTTTAGGCGAGCCAGTAATAAATTCCCGTAAATTATTATCAGGAACAATTTTGAAAAATAATAATTCATTTTTTCTATCAATTAGAAAAAATGAACAAGATGAATGCTCCCACACACTACTAACCAGCATTGTTAATCTTATCTAAACTATTATATTGCCTACAATTCATTTTTTACACGGATTTTTTAATTGTTTTATAAGTTTTGGCTTAATACTCATAAGGTCTATGGTGCAATTCTACTCTAATAATTATCCTAATTTATTTATGGTTTAGAATTTGCAACCAGGTAATGGGTTTCTAATTTGACCGTATACAAATCAACACAATATAAATCAATTATGCAAGAAATACTGTCAAAAGTAAGCATCGGAGAAAGGATCAAAAACTTGCGATTAGACCACAATTTATCCCAAGCGGCTATAGCTAACACATTGAATATATCCAGAAGTAATTATTCACAAATAGAGTTAGGAAATCAGTTTCCTTCTTTTGACACACTACACTTAATCGCCAGATATTATAGCAAAAGTTATGAATGGATTTTGCATGGGGAGCCGCAAAATTCCGAAGACAATGAATCGGTTAATAAGATCCAATCTTTAATCAATAATCTTGAGAAATCCCTTGCAGGCTTTAAAAAGGCAATAGAGAACTTTGAACAGGAGCTAATTGAAATCAAAACTGAAAAATTCAAAGGCAACCACCCGAATGGGCATTAGAATTTGGCATTACTTTATAAAAAAAGGGTTTCAACATATGCCGAAACCCTTTTTTTATAAAGTAAATATCTTACTATTCTGCAGATTCTGCTTTAGTTTCTACTTCAGCTTTAACCGCTTTTTTAGCAGGTGCTTTTTTTGCAGGTGCTTTTTCAGCAACAACTTCCTTTGCAGGAGCAGCAGCTTTCTTAGCAGGTGCTTTTTTAACAACAGGTGCTTTTTCTACAACTTCTTTAGCTACAGTAGGTAATACAGAAACATATGATTTGTTATCTTGTTTCTTTTTGAAGATTACAGTACCATCAACCAAAGCGAATAAAGTATGGTCTTTACCAATACCTACTCCTTTATCTGGATGATGTTTTGTACCACGCTGACGTACTAAAATGTTTCCAGCGATAGCTTCCTGACCACCAAATATTTTGATACCTAAACGTTTGCTATGCGACTCGCGTCCGTTTCTCGAACTACCGGCTCCTTTTTTATGTGCCATCTTGTTTTATATTTTATTAATTACCTGATTAACCTGGTAATCTTTGTTTAACAACTAATTATAAACTGATACCAGAAATCTGGATTTTGGTGAAATACTGACGGTGACCGTTTTTCTTTTTGTAACCTTTTCTACGTTTCTTTTTGAAAACGATTACCTTATCACCTTTTAAATGAGACACGATTTTAGCTGAAACTGAAGCACCTTTCAATGTAGGAGCTCCTACAGAGATTTTACCACCATCTTCAACCAACAATACATTGTCAAATTCAATACTAGCGCCTTCATCTCCTTGTAAACGGTGTACAAAAAGGTGCTGGTCTTTTGCAACTTTGAATTGCTGTCCTGCTATATTTACTATTGCGTACATTGTTAAATATTTATTATTTTAAATTGTTTATTTTTATCGAGGTGCAAATATAGAATTAATTTTTCTAAATCCACAACAGAATTACTTTTTATTCCCGTAACGTTCTTCAGCGTCATTTATACTTTGTCCAATAAGCTTTTGCATTTGAGCTGCAACATCTCTCAGCTTAGGTATTTCGTTATAATCAGTCAAATAAATCACTTTCTTTGACTTTGTTTTGTAATTGAACTGGATCTCATAACGCAGTATCTTAGGCGAATTTAAGTCAGACCCGTTATTTGCAATCACACCTGGAAAATTCCACAAACCCAATTCATTTGCTTTGCTGTGCAAATAGATCATGTCATTTTTTCTAAGCTTCACATAGGTCTTAACCAGCGAGTCTTTATCATCAAGGTATTGATAATCGCCTGTAGCAGAATTATAACTATTGGCAAGGGTTTTCCCTACTCCCCATTTGTATTCAAATGAAACAAAGTCTGCCGACCTGAAAGGGGCATTCTTTATCATTGGGGTATAATATACAATGCAATAAATCAAGAACGGCACCACAATACTTAGTGCTAAAAAAATCTTTTTTCCTTTGTTAGTCATAAATTAAGCTTCTATTGGCGCTTCATAGTCAGGATTATATTCACCCTCCCATTTTGCAATTACTACTGTTGCTAAACAGTTTCCTATTACGTTTAATGATGTTCTACCCATATCCATCAACTCATCTATCCCTAAAATTGCGGCTATAATAAATGTTGGAAGACCAAACTGATCTGCAGTAGCTATCAAAATAATTAGAGATGCTCTTGGTATTGCAGCCACTCCTTTACTGGTAATCATAAGCGTGAAAACAATCAATAACTGATCGCCAAATGACAAATGCATTCCTGCAGCCTGGGCCACAAAGATAGCAGCTAATGAAAGGTATAATGTTGTTCCATCTAAGTTAAAACTGTAACCGGTTGGAATTACAAATGATACAATTTTACGCGGAACTCCAAATTTTTCCATTGCACTCATTGCTTTAGGCAACGCTGCATCAGAACTGGTTGTAGCAAAAGCAATAGATACCGGTTCTTTTATTGCATTGATAAACTTCCGTATAGGTAATTTAATATATAAAGCTATAGGCAGTAATACAATAAGAATGAAAGCCAGCAATGCCGCATACAAGGTTGCCACCAGCATAAATAAATGCTTTAAGATATCTACTCCCATATGTCCAACTGTGTAAGCCATAGCCGCCCCTACTCCAATTGGGGCAAAATACATGATCACATTTGTGAACTTAAACATGGTTTCAGATAAGCTTTCACAAAAATCAACCATAGGCTTTCGCTTCTTTTCGTCTACCATAGCTAAACCGATACCGAAGATCACAGAAAAGATCACGATCTGTAAAATCTGAGCGTCATAGATAGATTTCGCTATATTCTCAGGGAAAACGTTTCTAAAAAAGGCAAGTGTTTTATACAACCAATGTATGCTGTGTGGTAAACTCTGCAGAATGCTTTCATCAGTCAAATCCTTCACGGGTTTCGGCAATTCGTTATGAGGCATATTTTCAATATTAACCCCTACTCCAGCCTGCGAAATATTAATTGCTGCCAATCCAATAAATAATGCCATTGTGGTGGCGCAATAGAAGTACAGCATAGATTTCCAGGCCATTCGGCCCACTTGTTTCAAGTCAGAATGACCAGCAATGCCATAAACCAGGGTTGCAAATAATATTGGACCAACTATAGTTTTTACGAGTTTAATAAAACCTTTGCTTAGTGGTTGTAATGCTATAGCTACATGCGGATAATCTATCCCAATAAAAACTCCTAAAATCATACAGACCAATATCCAGGTAGTTAGATTCTTTTTAATAACGGCATAAACAAACAGCTCCGCTGCAAGAATCCAACGCACTGCCATCATTATGTTATCTGGAACGGCAACAATGTCAAAATCTTTCAAAACTCCGAGCAAAGTAGCAATTGTAATAAATATCAACGTAATTAGCCCGATGCGGTTTTGTTTCATAAATTAGTTTTTAGTGGCAACAAAAGTAATTAATTGTGGTAAGCCCGCAAACATTTATTATTTTTGATACCGCAACCTGTTGTAACAATTAAAGATTACAACGATCAAACTACCATCAGCCGTTAATTAATGGAACAAAAGGATCAGTTATTTAAGCAAATTTTCGACACAAACTCCAAGAAAATCTTCCATTTATGTTATGGTTATACTGGCGACGAAGACTCGGCAAATGATCTTCTTCAGGAAACATTTTTAAAAGTTTGGCAGAATTTAGATAAGTTCCGTAATAAATCTTTGATTTCGACATGGATCTACCGTATCGCAGTCAATACTTGCTTAACCTATTTAAGATCAGAAAAAAGACAGGCAAAAGATGAGCTTACAGACAATATTATCGAAAACAGGCCAGAGGAATTGTCGGAAAAAAACGAACAGGTTGCACTACTTTACAAGTCAATATCAAAATTAGAAGAAAACGATCGCCTCATAATTACAATGGTACTCGACGAACTACCTTACAATGAAATAGCCGATATATCTGGCATCAGTGAAGGGAATCTAAGAGTAAAAATTCATCGCATTAAACAAAAACTTACAGAACTATACAATCAACATGCAAGAATTTGATCATATACAATCGCTTTGGCAATCACATTCAGTGGAGGTAAAAATCTCTTCTGAGGAAATGCTTTCGCAGGCAAAAAAAGAAGTATCGGGCATCAAAACAAGGTCACTATTGAACATTGCCGGAATGTTGATTTCTTTTGCATCTCTTGTTGCTCTTTTAATATTTTATCCATTCACATCCTGGACAACACCTGCCGGTTTAGGCATCATTATTATAGCAATAGCTGTATCTACCTTTATTCTATATAAGGATTACAAAATAATATCGAGGAATGATTTCACCCAACATCCCAATGAATTTTTATCGCAATTAAAGATCTATCAGTTAAATAAATTCTCTATATACAACAAGCTATATTGGTTTTATGCTGCAGCAATATGCCTTGGCTTTGTCCTTTATTTCTACGAAATGCTCGACAACCTGGAATTATGGTTTCAGATCGGAATAACCTCCTTCTCTGTTTTCTGGATGGCATTATGTGCAACCTTTTTGCGCAAAGCTTATTTAAAAAGAGAGAAAGAGCGCTTGGATCTTTTAATAGAGAAGTTTGAACGTATTAGCAGCCAGTTCAAAGAGCATCCATAAAAAAAGTCATCCTACCTATCGGATGACTTCTATTATTAACTAACCCAAATTTAAATTTATCCAAACTTATTGCCGGGCTTCCTGGTTCAAATATAGGTTTAGGACTTAATGGTGAATAAGCGAAACTCACCAATTCTTTTTTAGCCATTAAATCTGTGGATCTGACTTATTTTCCAAATCCCGTTTTGGTCTTTTACAACAGTTACATAGTTCTCTTGCGTAAATAATGGATATTTAAAATCTACCCTTACCATCACTACGCAATCACTAGTTGATAAAATCTCGAAATTGGAGGTACAGTTTAATGTAATGTCGCCTCTTCTTTTATAAAAGTCTACCAGGTCCCTTTTGTTTTGTTCTACAATTTTGCCCTGCCTGGTTATTTTTAGCACAGCCTCGTTATCCATCACCTGATTAAGTAATGCCGCGTTACAATGAACATTCGCGTCAATGTAAGCTTCTATTACAGAGCTTGATTTTAAATTCACACTTGCCACTGGTTTATCAGTATCAGCAGATGCAAAAGTGAAGGAGATACTCAGTATCGCCATACACAATAGAATTTTTCTTTTCATAACCATTTTTTAAAAAAAAATTAAACTAAACACATATTGTACTCTAAAAGCATCGTATACGGTACAGATTACCTGTACTGGCCGGGAGTAACGTTAAATGAACTTCTAAATAACCTGATAAAGGAACTTGGGCATTCAAAGCCCACCATATCTACAATCTCACTAACCGGATAATCCGTATTTCTTAAGTAGTATTTGGCTTGCTGAAGTCTGAATGTTGTTAAAAACTGGTGTGGCGACTGCTGATAAGCTTGTTTAAAAGTTCTAAGTAAATGGTTTATCGACAAACAAGCCATCTGTGCGATATCATCCAGTCGGATGTTCTTATTGTAATTACTAATGATATAATCCTTAGCCATAGACAGGCGTCTTAATATTTCAGATTTGGTAACATGACTAAGGAACTTTAATGATGCAGTTCGGCTTACCACTTCAGTGTTGTATATGCTGTAATAATTTAACAAACAATCATGCAAACAATCATTCAAAAGTAATTGGTTGGTTGTGTTGCTATTGATAAGCCCTGCAAGATTTAGCAGGTTATCTTTTAATGCACCCTGCAAAGGATAAATAGACTCTACAAAAACCGGGTTCTCATATTTATAATCAAATGGGTTATCCAGTAAAACAGCTTCACTTTTTCTGGAATATTCGAAATCCTGAACGAAACGCGGATCAAAGAAAACAGATAGTGCATTTACCGGTATTGCTGAATCAATTCTGCTGGAATAATTTGTATGATTATTTAAAAATATAAAGTTTTCCGGATGCAATCGCAACTCCCTTTTGTTTACTTTATAGTCCGCAGCGCCATTAAATACCATATTAATGGAATACTTTCCTGTTAAACCAGTAAAGCTGCTGGTACAAGAATTTTGACTTATAATTTCATTATCACCAACAAGTATTCTACTACTACTCATCACAATTAAATTAGCGTGTTTAACTCAAATCAGTCAACTTGAATGCTCAAAGTTTCTAATCAAAATTAAACCGGGATATAGTGTTTCTTTTCACCCCTGAAGGGGTATTTTGAGGTAAATGAAAAAAATACCCCTTCAGGGGTGATTTTTTAATTGTATATTGATAAATATATTTACAATCGGATTAACCTTGTATTTCCGTATCAAGTGGGCAAAAAGATATTGTTACTTTTTCTCATCCTTTTCAGCTATTGTCTCGATGGTTTTTCCCAGCGGTATAACTTTGAACAATATGACATAGAGGATGGGCTAACGCAATCGCAGGTAACTGCTATTACGCAGGACAACAAGCGTCGCTTGTGGATTTCGACTCTTGGAGGGCTCAGCTGTTTTAATGGCAAACAGTTTACCGATTACACCAAAATACGTGGTCTAAGCAGTAACTTCATTCTTGCACTGGCATCAGGAAAAAAGGATGAAATATGGATAGGATCTGCCAAAGGTTTATCAAAATACGATGGCAAGGGTTTCAGCAATTCGGCTGATACGAAAAAATGGGTTGGTGCACTTGCCACCGATAAAAATGGGACTACCTACTGTATAAAAGCCAAACGCTTATACAACGCCAACAAAGATCAACTAATAACCATTTCAAATGATACTACCGAAATAGTTACGGCTCTTAAAACAGACTATTCTGGTAACATATGGGTAGCCGTTCATGGGAAGGGATTGTATCAACTTGAAAAGGGTAAATGGACATTATGGCCATTAGATGAAAAAATAAAGACCCTAATAGTTACCAATATTTTAGTAGACAAGCTTAATAAAGGAAAAGTATGGTTTTTAACTCCCCAAGGGATCTATGTTGCCCAGAACAATAACATTAATAAAGTCTATAACGAAATTACGAGTAAATGCAATGCCATAGCACAGGATGGGAAAGGATCAATATGGATAGGTACAAACAAGGGTGCCT
>Ga0157373_10000295_pt1 | contig 40228 bp, 68 predicted proteins | sample C65metaG_FD_113460 | JGI IMG/M metagenome (GOLD analysis project Ga0157373, IMG submission 113460) | Corn rhizosphere microbial communities from Kellogg Biological Station, Michigan, USA - C6-5 metaG | ecosystem: Host-associated > Plants > Roots > Rhizosphere > Soil | place: USA: Michigan... | reverse complement strand
GAGCGACACTGGGGTCACCTTTCAGATAGCCAGGGTGGGCATATGCCCCGAACATGCACTGTGAAGTTATATGTGGGTGAAGCGGGAGGGAATCGAACCCAACCATCCGGCGTAGTTGACCGGCTTACCAACCTGTCGCTTCGGCGCAACCCTTCGCGTTTGATCGCTAGGTCACGCTGTTACCGTTTGCTCGCCAACGACATGACTCGGCTCGAGCGTGATGGAACGACGGTGTGCGCGCTTTGGTCGGGCGTCCACTAGGGGGCAGGGAGTGTGTCGTCTGCCGTGGTGGTTGCGTGACCGGTGGGGGCTGTCGTTCGTTTGTGTGAGCGCACGCGTTATGGGACACCGGCCTAGGTGTCGCGTGCGCATTGTTGCCACCTCGTCACAGTGGCCCTCAACCTGCCTCGCCACGGGTAACCATGAGCTTGCAGGGAGTATAAGAAAGCCGCCCACCTGGAATGGTGAAGCGGCTTGGAGTTGGATCTAAGTACAGTTCTCGATCCTCACTTGTGAGTGTAACACATTTAACCTATTTTTGGTGGCCTTCCGGGCAATTGTTTTTCGGCGCGGCGTATGTCGGCCACACTAAGCCACATTGTCCGTCCGGGTCTGAGGGTTTCCACCTTCCCCAACCGAACCCACTTGTAGATCGTCTGCCGCGTTCTGCCCGTCATTGTCATTGCCTGTTCGACGGTCACCCAGTCGTCTCTCACGGGTTCTCTCCTTGGCTTCCGCGAACTCGATGGCGATAAGTGCCGTGAGTCGTGCGAACTCTTGTTCGGAAACGTGGTGGTGGCATTCGCGGCACTTGACCGAGATGGGGTCGCCTGCGAATGATGGTGGTTCGTATCGCAGCCCTACCGTTCGGCAGGCGGGACAACGGACGAACTGGACGCGGTGTGCACAATCCTCGAACGGCCACTTGGCTGCTGCGGTCTCCACCTCACGGGTGAAGATCAACGCGAGCTCGAAGCCGCCATCGTCCGCTGCGACGTCCTCGAGATCATGCCACCGGTTCAGCGCTTGCGACAGTTGCGTGATCTCCTCTGCCGCCAACCATGTGGGCGGGATGCCAAGAGGCGGTTCTACCGATTTGCCGCGGATCTCGTCGGGGTCGCCGGTCTTGATGTAGCCGGCGACCCGCAACCATGGCACGAGCTTCATGGAGTAGTTCACTGAGCGGCGGAATCGGTTGAACTCGTCGTATGTCATGTATCCGACGTTGTAGCCGTCAAACATGCTTGATCCCTTCATGCTTCGTGTAGCTATGCATCAGCGCAGTCGGTGTCACGTACTCGGATGCCAACGCCTTGATGTGCTCTTCGAGATCCGGCGATTCAGCGAACCACTCACGCCCTTGCGCTAGTGACCGGGAGAATTGGCCGTGTCGGCGCTTCTCAAGGTCGCGCGTGCCGGGCTCGACGGCCAGCAGTTCGGTCCCGGGCGGATAGTTCCGAGAGCGTTGACGAAGGTTGGCTGTGTAGCCGATCTTGATGTGCCCGTTGATGCGCATGTAGTACACCCACCCATCGGCGTCAGGGTCTGCTGAGACACGGATCTTTGCCATGATCGCGTCCTGCTTCTTCTCGAGGTGACGCGTTCGCCCCTGGCGGGCGATAGCTTCGGTGACGGCGGGTAGTTCGACTGCTGCTTCCACGTTCGACACCATGTCGAGCTGACACTTCATGCACATCGAACCGTGAGAGAAATGCTCCTTGAGGTACTGATGCTTGAAGGTGTGGTGATTACCCCATGAGCACCACAGTTCACGTGATGCGGCTTCCGACTTCTGGCGGCTTTCCTCAAGTCGACGTGCACGCAATCGTTCGCGGGCCTCTTCGCTTTTGATGGTGGCCGCGATGTTCTCAGGGAAGTGCCTCTGAGCTTTTCGGGATGGCGGCAAGGGACTCATGATCACTCCTTCCGGCGGCATGTGTTTCGAGGTGTTGTTCGGCGCCTGCGATTTGAGACCCGACGAGGATGAGTGGGCATGTTGGGCATCGCCATAGGGTTACGGTCATCACGTGTTCTTCCTGTGGCAGTTACAGTCGCATGTACGGTTTGGGCATCCTGTGTGTTTGGTGGTTGACGGGAACGCACAAAAACCCGAACGCGACATGATGACGCGCGGTTTCGAATCAGTTACGGCAGGCATCAGCGTTCGAGATCCAAGAACGCCAACGCAAGGCGCCGACGACTCTCGTGTGCGGCTGCAACATGCTCCGGCTTGGTCAGATCGAACGGTTCCCACCAGTCGTCTGATCCAGGCTTGGGTGCCATTAGGAGCCCGTTGTCATCCTCGCCGAGTATGGTTCGGTCGTTGCCCTCCGCGTAGTTTCCAGTTCTCTCGATGTGGGCGTAAACGCTAATGAGGGCCATCCGAGCCCACGCCTGCGACTCTGCCGAGGTGACTGTACTAAGGTCACCGATGGTCGGGTTTTCAGAATGGTGTGTCATCGCCGAAGCTCCCTGCTGTCGTCCACGTGTCGGTGCTGGTGGGTGTCTGTGCGGGCGCGGACTGTGCAGGCTGCTGTGACCCACCCGATGCGGCACGTGTCACCTGTGCAGTCGCGTACTTCAAACTCGGTCCGATCTCATCGACCTCGAGTTCGATCGCCGTCCGCTGGTTGCCATCCTTGTCCTTGTACGACGTCTGCTTGAGCCTGCCCTGTGCGATCACCCGCATGCCCTTCGTGAGTGACCCGACAACATGCTCAGCGAACTCGCGCCACACGGATGCACGCAGGAACAGTGCTTCACCGTCCTTCCACTCATTCGCCTGCTTGTCGTAGTTGCGTGGGGTGGATGCGATGGTGAAGTTCGCCACCGCAAGCCCGTTCTGCGTGTACCTGAGCTCGGGGTCAGCGGTCAGGTTGCCAACCACGGTGATTACAGTTTCGCCAGCCATCAGTTGTTCTCCTTGGTTTCGTTCTGGTTGGAGGTGGGGGCAAAGCCGTCTTCCGCCATCCACTCACTCCACTCGTCATCATCCTGGGCGGCCCGGTACGAGCGCTCCTCTGCATGCATCATTTACTTGCTCGGCTTCTGTTTCTCGGTTGATCTCAGGTACGGGAAACTCGTCGTCGGCCACGCGGCACGAATCAGCACGAGACCTCCGACCGCCTGCCAGTAGCCAATATCAATACCAAGTACGATCGGCGCCAGCATGTAGATGATCCATGCGTTCACGAACGTGACTATCAGGCCTGCGACGAGTCGAGAAGTGAATCCTTCCCATCCGACTCGCGGCTCCTTGATGACTACTTCGAGCGCTTTGCTCACGTGTTTCTCCTTGCTTCGATGGTCTTGTCAATCAGGTCGGGTCGGTAGCCACTCCAATGCCGGACGCCATCCATCACGATCGGCGCCTGCATGTGTCCCATGGCTTTGAGTAGTCCTGCATGGTCGGCTGCACTGTTCTCGATTACGACAACACCGGCTTCTTGGAACCTGCGTAGTGTGGCTTTGCAGGGTTGGCAGTTGGGTTGCGTGTACACCACCACCTCAGTCATGCGGCTCCTGCGATCTGTTGTGGTTCGGATAGTTCGGCAGCCCATTCGTCGCGCTTGAACTTGTGCGGGTCAACATGCAGTGACCGGCGTGCGACACGAACAGACTCGACAGGTTCACCCAGACGGTGTGCGATCACGGGGTCTGGTGCACCCTTCGACCATTCAGTTTCCACACGGTCACGGAATGATGGTGCTTGACCGTCCGCTTTCGGTCGGAACGCTTTGAGCACCATCCCGCCGATCAGGTGTGGGAGGTCCGTGCCACGTTTCTCCGCATGATCCGTCAACGCCCAACCGATCGGATCAGGCAGCTCAAGCGTCACCTTCACCGCACACCCCCAGCAGCACGCAGGGTTCGGCGCATCCGTTCCATCGCGGCGGGTGACCATGGATGATCGATCCACATCCCGTTGTACTCGCACAGCGCGGCATGCACCTGCGCGTCGGACGGTTCGACCTGTTCCTTCTCAAACACGGCCAGAGCGGCGCGGGCGAGGCTTTCCCAGTCGGCGTTCGTGTCAGGCTCCATCGCTGACGGTGCGTAACCAAACGTTGCCTCGTACATCGCTGACACCGCTTCTTCGATCAGCTTCTCGTTGTCATCCATTTACGCCACGTCCTTAAAGGTTCGAACAAATACGGCCCACTCGATGCACTGTCGCGGTGACCACGCATCCACATCCGGGAACCACCTACGCACCGTTGTCTGGTGTGCGCCAACCGTTCGGGCTGCTTCACTGAACGACGCACCCTCACGAATCAACGCGAGTGCTTGTTCACGGTCCTCATCGGGGTGACGTACAGCAGGCTCCACATGGTTGATGTGCAACCGTGTACGCCACCGTGAGATCGTGCGCTCCGACACGTTGAACCGTTCCGACAACTGTTTCGTCGACATGCCAGCCCTGTCACACGCCACAAACTCCGCATCACGCTCAGCCGCATACCAGGCTGACAAACCAACCGGCCTAGACATCGGCATCCCTCCTTGTCTCGCAGAAGTTGCACGTGCCGTCGTCAAACCACCTGTGCTTGCCACAATCGCTGACAGCCGGCGACATGGTGACCGCACGGGTTGGTGTGCGCTGTCGTACAAGGCGCGTGATGTGACCGGGCATCAGATACTCGGTCGAGTCACGCCGATGCGCCACGACCGCCTGGTAAGCGTCCTGGTATGTGAGGTGTCCGATCGTCTCCAACCAGTCATCAATCACCAGCTGATCAACCTGCCTGTTGTCACCGATGCTGATCTTCGCTAGCAGACGCTTCATCTCGAAACTGTTCATGCTTCGACTTCTCCTTGCTCGCCGATCGCGAGGATGGCGGCGATACGATCCGTGGGGGTCGGCTTCGAACTCGACGGCTTTTTCCCCCGCATTGCCTGAGCTTTCATCTGCGAGAACTTCTCCCGCATCTTCGACATTGAGCGGATGTTCCCTGCCCAGAACTCGTCAGCGGTGCACCAGTGGATCATCCATGCGATTTGCTCGAGCGAGTACCCGTCGATGCGGATGAGTCGTTCGCATGCTTGCCACCACGTCTTGCCGACAGTGTTGACCGTGTGTCCGTTGGCTCTTACCTTCTCCGCCAGAAGATCGCATAGCTCTTTGACGCCATCGGTGTAGATAGCTGCGGGGTCACCTTCGGGGTCGGACGCGTCAGCGTCGGACGAAGAATCTTTTAGTTCTTCCCTTTCCCCTATCTCTTCCCCTATCCCTATCTCTATCCCTGTTGGCTCCTGTTGAGTTGTGTTCAACACCTGTTGAACGCGTGCTCGCTCTCGTGACTCTGCGGAAGCCTTGCCAGCCCTCGATTTCTTCTCCGTCAGGGCATCCCGATCGGCCTTCGTGAACTGGTGTTCCGCATAGTCACGCAACACGTACTCGTCGCCGTTTCGGAGCATCAGAGGCCGTGTCGGGTGCGATCTCAGCAGCTCGGCAAGAACATCCGGCTGCCACATGAACTCCGCATCCTCAGCCTCAATACGCCCATCAGACTCGATCATCCTCGAGTGCCCGTTTGACTCAACGAACGCCCTAAACGCCGCATCAGACAGGCGAGACACCTTCGGGTGCGTCCAGAAATCAATCGGGAACGTCATGTACAACCGCTTGTCTCTCGGCATCGGCAATCACCTCTTTGGTGCGTTGGGGCAGTTCGGGTTACCTACCGTGAATGGGTTGCGACAAACTCCACACACGTGCGGTCTCGCCTCATGCGGGATCGTTGTGGGGATAGCGCCGGGTGCTGTGATGAAAGTCATGGTTGGTTCCTGTTCACGATGCGGCCAGCGATTTGATGATGATGACGGCGCCTGGACCGTCTACACCGGCCCATTCCTTGGATTGTTCACCGGCAACGATGTGTCGGTCGTCGGTGATGATGCCGGATGCTGTGAGCCCGTCGTAGGTTGCTCGGAGCATTTTGTCGATGTCTCCGATGTTGGGTGCGACGGGGTAGAGCGCGTCCGTCTTCTTGGGTGCCTGGATGAAGAAGAACACTTTGACGTCGTATGGCGGCTCGAGCGGCGTCTCCTTGGATGCGGCTGCGGTTACTGCTTCACGCCACGGTTTGACCCGTTTGGATGACTCGAACATCCCGTATCTGGTGCGTGTCTTGGATCCTTGGGGTGCCGGGGCTCCGTGCACCTGAAACGAAACCGTCACCGGTTTACCTCGCGACACGAAGACGCGTCACACGGGCGAGGAAATCAACGGATGGGCTTTCTTCACCATCCGGCCAGGTCTGGATGACTAGAGTTCCCCATTCACTACCGTCTGAGGCGGCCAGGGTGAAGCCAAGCCGTTCATGCCGGAAGTCATCCATCGCTTCAGCGATTGCTTCTACGACGTCTTGCTTGTCGATTCTGTCGGCCATGTCTCTGTGCTCCTGTGGGTATGGGTGAGGGCGCGCATCCGTGGTGGTTGCGCGCCCTCAAGTGGTTTGGTTTATGCGAGTTCGGTTCGTCGCTGTTCGATGGCAGTAGCAACGTCGGCGTGGATGCCGAGTGTGTGTGCGTAGGTTTCGATGCCGTCGAGTTTGGTGGTGTCGGTTGCATCGTTGATCGCTGTGAGTGCGGCAGTGATCTTCGCCGGGTCAACAACGGGTGCGTCGGGTAGCGGTTCGACCTTGAATGGTGCTCGCTTTCCTCTAGTCACCGTGAGCTGCACTGTCAACGGGCCGTCGATGCCAGACATGTGAGAGACGCGCACGCCTCCAACCGCCTGGCCTCCCCATTTGACAGTGTGGTCGTTGAAGATGGTGAGTCGCTTCCCGATGTAGGCGGCGGCATCACTCCCCCACGCGGCCACCAGGAGGCGGCGAACTGTCTTTGCGGGCCTGAACGTGCGTCCGGGGAACTCTGCGAGGTGGATGAATACGGGCTGTTCTGTGTTGCCCTTTTCAACGTTCGTGATGGTCACGGTGACGGGGTGTACCAGGTCGTCGGCGTTGACTTGCGCGCTGTTGGCCTGGACGGTGTCGCTGATGTCGAGGTTCATCAGATTCGGATCTCCTCGTACTCGGGTCGCCGTTCGGTGGCGGGTAGTCCTGCCGTGGCGCTGGTGAAGTTGTTGACGATGTTGGTGACGTTGATCTCGAATGTCTTAGCCGCTGCTTCGATGGCAGCGAACCAGCGATCATCCGGGATGACACGGAACACCCAAAGCGGAAGGCCAGCGCTGAACGACACATAATCGATCCAGTAGCGTCCGGTCACGTAGAGGGCCGTCTGTAGCTGCGCCACGTTGTAGAGAGGCGGAAGACCTCGGAGTACCGTAGCTAACTGCTCCTTGGGCTTGCGGCTCTTAATTTCCACGAGTCCGTCGTCGCCAACGAGACCATCAGGCGAGTAGCCCAGCGTGAAGTCATCCCGCTTGAGAGTCATAAACCCGACCTCAGTGACCGGTGCATATGCCTGACGGTATGCCTCTCGCGCGAATGGCTCGTCGTCGTTTCCGCGCTGCATATCCGCCGTGGGGTACACGTAGTCGACATGCCCTGTAATCCTCTCGGCGGCAAGCGTCATGGTGAGTCCGCGTGAGGTTTCGTTGTCAGCCACTTTGAGGGTGGACGGCGTTATCAGCTTCCCCACGGTCGACGCGGTGAGGAGTCCGCATCTCGCAGCCAGCCACTCCGGGCTTCCTTGTTCGAGATCGGCGTAAGTCGTGAGAGTCATGTGGTCTCCTTGATTCTGCGATGGCGGTCACGTGCCTTGATGCGCTTGCACTCACGGCAGTAGCGCCGGTTCATTCCGTCGCCCGAGGAAATGCCCGTGTTCTCGTCCGTGTAGGCGTGCCCGCTGGGGCACGCGGTGATGAGGGATGTTGCCCTACGCGTGTTCTCCCTAGCAGTGACAGGCTCGAGGTGTGCCGGGTTCACGCACATGCGGTTCCTGCACAAGTGGTCGAGCTGCATCCCCTTCGGGATTGGCCCGACCAGATGCTCATATGAGACGCGGTGTGCGTACCTGAGTACGGGCCTGCCGCTCTCCCTTAGCGCGATCTGTCGGTAGGAGGTTCCGCCGCGAGTGTCTGGTGCATAGTTCCAGCACCCCTGGTTGGTCTCGGTAACGCGAGACATAAGCCGATCCATTACCGGAACTGGCGGACGCCCAATACGCTTGGCGGGCATGTCCGTGTCGATCATACGAATTCCAATCCGACGATGCCTAAATTGTTGTATCTGGCTTCGACGTGTGCTTCTCTGAGTGCGTCTTTCCAGTAGTGGCGGGGGAAGATGGCGAGAACATATTCGCCGCGTTTGACGAGCCAGCAGCCGGATTCGGAGTGTGTGACTGATATGCGTGAACTCATGTCGCGTCTCCTTCTCTATTCGCGGCAATGTTGAGGCCGTAGAGGATGGTCTGACGCACCATGTCGGCACGTCTAGGGTTCTGTAGTGCGAGCAGTCTGATGAGTCCAGGTATCGCGTTCACGTCCTGCTTTTCGAGTGCGAGACGTATGGCGCGTTCAATCTGTGCGTCAGTGTATTCAGCCATGGCCTAGTCCTTTCCATCCGCCCGAATCCTCTAGCCGAAGTTGGCGAACAACTTTCTCCCAGCGCTCGACGTTGCCCTGTGCGAGTGCGATTACTGATCCGATGCCGGTGTGTTCGGCGCGGATGAGGTATGCGCGTTCTTGGGATAGCCGTGTTTCCGCCTCATCAAGAGTCATCACGAGCCACCTTTGCGCCTGGCAAGATCCCAGACCCCGACCATTCCCAATCGTCGGCGTCCACACACTCTTTTACCGTGTACTGTGATCCGACATTCGCGTGGTGTCCGTCAGTAGTTTCGAGATCCCAGGAGAATGCCCCCTCGCGCCGCTGCCAAAAGCCGGCGTAAGTTCGCCGCACTCGATACTCACCGGGCTCTATGTGTCCTTCTCGGATCAGTCGGGCAATCAATCGATCGCTTGGTTTCGACATGTCTCACGTCTCCTCGTGTTCTTACCGCTGCGGCATGTCCATGCGACTACCCCGAAGCAGGCGAAAAAGAACCCCGCGAGAATGATTGTCGCGGGGCTGTTGGGTGTGATTGCGAGTGCTATCAGACATGTGGCGGCGAGAGTGAACGCCGCAAAACGAATGGTGATCACGTCTCCACCAGATGAGCAGGAATGTACGGAGCCAACTGTTCGAAAGCGGCATCCACCTGATCAATCGGCGTTTCCTCGTCGGACATGCCCCAGTGCTCGCCGATCATCTTGACCAGGAGTACGTTCAGGTCTTCGGTGTGTTCGATGCCTTCGATACCTTCATCCAGCGCAAGGCAGAGCATGTAAAGCATCTGTGCATCCGTGTAGGTGTTCATCGTGCTGCTTCTCTCTGTTCGGTGGTCATGAATGTGGCACGGTGACCAAGTGTTTGTTCGATCGCGTCCCACATGTCACCGAGACCAATCCGGTATGCGAGGTTCAACCTGTTGCCGTCCACAAGGGCACGGAAAATCGCGTCATCCATGATCCGACTCCTCAATTGCGTTGATTGCTGCTTTTGCGTGTGCCATCCACCAGGCGTGATCATCCGGGTGTGTTGGTGGCCATGGTGCGATGGGTGCATCCGGTTCGTTAGGGTCAGGTGTCGTGTACATTGCCGCCGCAACCCGTTCAATCAGCACCCAAGGCGTATCAGTCATCAGACACCGGCCAAATGCGACGAGCGGCAGTGATAGTCGGGTTCGTCAGCTCATACGTCGAATCCGGGTTTTCGAACTTGTCCTTGTTGTTCACCGTCCACGCTGACTCTTCGCCGTCAACCGTAATTACCCACACCTCACCGGTCTTCGCGTCATGCCAAGGCTTACGTTCCGGGTGAGCCTCGAAGTACGCGCGGGCCGCGGCCCGCGCTTCGAAGCCGTCGTTGGGAACGGAGTCGAGGAATCTTTCAGTCATTCCAATTATGATTCCGCCCGTCTTCTCGAGGAAGACGGTGACGCTTCGGCGCGATGCGTGCCCGTCGAGGTACACGACGACATCAGGGTTTTCGGGCCAACGCCACCGCCCGAGTTGTTTGTCACGTTCGTGCTGGAAGAACTCGCGAACCGCTAATGACTCGCTAGCGTAGAGAGTTTTCAACCCGACATCGACACCACCACTATCGTTTGTGGATACTCGAACGCCGTTGCTTGCCGTAAATCCATTCATCGGTGGACTCCTTTGTTCATTGCGCGTTGGTATGCGAGCGTGCCAACAACCACACCCGCATCACGAAGACGACGATCACGGTGCAGGCGACACAAGAACGCGAACATCAGACGTCCCACCCGAACTCGCGTCGCAATGAATCGATGCCGGTTAGTTCATCGAAATCGTCACGGCTAATCTCGCGCCAACCTGTCACCTCGCGGTACAGGGTGGAGAGATTGGACATCAGGTCGCACTGCTCGTGGTGATGTTCTCGCCTTAACGCATCTGCGCCACACGTACACGTGATCGCTCTCATGCCGAGTTCCACATAGAAGAGTGATGGTCTCTCGTCTAGCCGTACGATCGCGCCGGTGGTCTCGCCATAGCGATCATGGATGACGTGTTTTACTACTCCACGTTCACCAGTAACGTGCGTGATCACACCCGGCGATACGAACATTGCTTGCGCTTCACGTTCCATGTCGTTCACTCCTTCGTGTCATCACCAAAACTTTTTGTGGGAGGCTGGATAACCCCATGCACCCGACCTCCCAACGCGTGACCCCAGACCACGCAACCCGCGAACCCCAGAACGCGGGTTTAGTGCCCGTGCGCCGATCTGTGAGCGCACGCACGGGCTGGTGTTCAGATGTAGAACGATCCGACCGGCGCAAGCCACACGCCCCGGTTGCGCTGCTTCATGAACTCGGCGGCAGCGCTATATGCGACACCTGCGTCTCTGGTCTGCAATTTCAGGCTGCCGTCGACCCAAACGCCGATCAGCTTCGATCGCTTGCCGTTCACGTTCGTAATTGCCATGAGCGTCCTCCTTGGTTGTGTGATTGCTCGTGCGCAGCCGGGATTCGAACCCGGACAACCCCCAACGGCTCTGCGCGCCAGGTTCCCCATCCGTTCGCCTATGCGCCGACCTAAGCGCACCAACGGTTCTAAGCACCCGAACACCACGAATGGTGATAGTCGTACGGGTAACTCGCGGGAACCTTTCATTTACTCCACACCCAGCCCCCACGAGACCGAGCGGCCACACAACCCAATGCATGGACCTCACACCCAGACGCCATCCGCACCATTTAGCGGCCTCCAACACGTCCGAACGCTTACCTCTATGTAGTTAGCCCGGTGCCCCTTAGCCGTTCGGTTGACGGGATGGGGTCGGGATTCAGTTAGAGCCGACATTTGGAGTCGACGAGTAGCGGGTAGATCAGTGCGACCTACCAGCCGGATCGTTTAACGGGGATCAGCCGGCGAGGGTATTCACGCCTGGCGGGTTGTCGCCATCGAATCCATCGGCGCTCAAGGGCACGCCATCGATGCGATGAGAGGCGCCGCGAATGATTGACACTTGCCACCTGTCATGAGCGGCTATTTCTTCCCGGATGATCCGCCGAAGAAATTTCACGACGCCACCGTCAGGCTTTCGAACCGCTCGCGCAGCCACTCGGGCAGCTTCGATAGGTACTTGTCCTTCTGCTCGGAGAGGATCGAGCTCAGAGCCGCCTGGTACTCATCCCAATGGGCGGCTAGCACGGTCTCCTCCGCCTTTCGAATCGACTGAGGCACGCTGCTGTTGCCGAGCCAGTCAGAGTCGCCGACCTGGACGCGAATCAGCTCTGCAGTGTGGCGTTCGCAATAGATGGAAGTGACGACACGCACCCTGCTACGCGGCTCCAAGCCCGAGTACCGGGTGTCCTTCTTCTCTGATCGCACAACAGCTACAGGGGGACCGCAGGGAACCCTCTTTGCCTGCTGGGCTCCGCGGCAAGACAGCCCGTCCCCCGGGCGCCAAGCGCGAATCTCGGCATCCACGAGGTTGCATGAGACCTTTGCGCTAGGAAGCGCGAACCATTCTTCTGTTGCGGTCATGCCGCCTTCTCCTTAAGTCGAGCGCGGTATGCGGCAGCGTGTCCGCGGTGGCATGTCATGCACACGCGGCGCTCGTGTCCGTCGTGCTTCATGGATGTGCGCAGGTTCTCGCCGCTTAGCTCGTGACCTTTGAGGCAGTGCGTCTGGCGCTCGTTCTTACGGCGAGCGTTCTCGCTGCGGGTGACAAGCTCCATGTGAAAGACGTTCTGGCAGAGCTTGTTGCAGCACAGATGATCAACCGTCATGCCCTCTTCGATTGGGCCAACCATCTCGGTGAAGATGACGCGGTGCGCAAGGTGTGATGCGCCGTTGTGGCGAACCGAGCCGTAGCCCTTGCTGTTGGTGGCGCCCTGCCAGATCTGACAGTCGGACTCGCGAACCGTTCTCGCAAGGATCTGGTCGGCATTCATGACGTCACCTCAACGAGGCGCGTCTTGTTCCACGCGTCCAGGTCTTCCTCATAGAAAGCGTTGCGTCGACCCTGCTTGTAGTGCTTCGGGCCGTCACCCTGGCTGATCTTGTTATAGAGAGTCTGGACGGAAATGCCGCAGTGAATCGCCGCCTGCTGCGACGTGAGCACGGCGCTCATGCCGCCGCGTCCCTTCGGAACTCTGCTGGGAGGAGTTCACTGGGAGAGATGCCGAGCGCCTTAGCGATGCGCGCAACCTCTCCCACAGTGAAGTCCGCACCTGCACGAAGCTTGCGGCGGAAGGTGGTTTCGGGTATCCCGGCCCGATCGGCAGTCCACTTCTTCGTGCGATCTGCGGATCGGATCTGATTCTCGATCAGACCAGGAACCGAGTCGTTCGGGGGGTTCGGGTTGGTATCCATATGAACACCATACGCGCCGTTTGAACACCGCACAACCGCCAAACGGAATCTTTTTTGACCAGTTTGACTTCCATTGGTGTTCACAATGGCGCTATAGTGGCCGCATGGGTACTTACGGAGACAGATTCAACGCTGCGGTCGCAGCCGAGCTTCGCGCGCAGCGCGGACGGGTGCAGATGACCATCGAACAGCTCGTTGCCGCGACTGGACTCTCCAAGAGCGCGGTCCTCAATTACCTCAACGGCAAGCGTGACATCCCGACGCCGGCGCTAGTTGAACTGTGTGGAGCACTCGGCGTGTCCCCTCAGGCAATCTTCATCAGTGCCGAGAACGCGGTGGAGCAGGCATGACGGGTGCATGCCAACCAGTCGTGCGGTATCAGCGAGGTCTTTCACTGTTGCGATCATCGTTCCCCCTGGTTCAAAAGTTCGAACATTTGTTCGATGCATGTCACCGTAGTGCACTGTACGGACATTCAGCGAGGAGGCGTCATGCCTAGACCGCCATTGCCGCTCGAGACATACGGCAAGATCAACAGGACTACACACAACGGGAAGCCTGCTGCGCGGGCGTACTACCGCGACAGCGACGGCGTGACGCGCAAAATGCTTCGGACCGGCAAGACCCCTGCCGCCGCAGAAGCGGCGCTTAAAGAGGCCTTGCGTGACCGCCTAGCCCCGGTTGGCGACGTGATTACCCGAGACTCGACGATCGACCAGCTAGCCGCGTCGTGGAAGTCGGAGATGCTCACCGATGAGAAGCTCTCCGATGGAACCAAGAGGACGTATCAGGACGCTATCGGGACGATTCTGCGCGGCTTGTCGGGCGTTCGCGTCGTGGAGTCGACCCCCTCGAAGCTCCACCGTTTCATCCAGGCCGTAGCCAAGACGACGCCTGGATCTGCCCGAACGGCGCGCATCGTCTTGAAGCACATGTTTGATTACGCCGTCTACGCGGGCGCCATCGCGAGCAATCCCGTGAAGGAAACCAAGGCGGTCACACCGCGCACGCCAAAGGTGAAGGCCTTGCGAGCGGATGACATCGCGACGATCCGGGATCTCCTGGAAGCGTGGGATTCAGGTTTAGACAAGTACAACCGACCGCGCAACGGCAGCGTCCGCGACACGATGGATATGTATGCATCGACCGGCGCGCGTACCTCAGAGGTGCTAGCGCTCAGGTGGAAGGACTTTGACTTCACCACCACGCCGCCCACAGTCACCTTGAACGGCACAGTTACACGGGGGCTGGATGGGAAGCTGACCATTCAGGATCGCCTCAAGACAGACAAGTCCCATCGCGAGCTTGAGCTACCGCCCTTTGTCGTGCCGATGCTGACGGCGCGAGCGAAGGTGGCATACAGCGAGCTCGTTTTCCCGTCTGCGGTTGGAACCCCGCGCTGGCCCGACAACCTGCGGCGTGACTATCGGAACGCACTAGCGGGTAGCCCCTACGCCCATATCACGCCCGGAGCTTTCCGGAAGGCTGTCGCAACCCTGCTTGCCGAGGAGATGGGGGCCGAGGCTGCGCGTGACCAACTCGGTCACACGGGCTTCGGAAACCTCAAGAACTATGTGGAGCGCGCGTCTAGGGGGCCGGCTTCGGCAGGCGCGGTTCAGAAGCTTCTGAGTAAGTAGCCACTAAGTAGCCACCGAACAGAAAAACGCCCCTCCGATCCGAAGACCAGAGGGGCGTTTTCGTCAGTGTTTTCTAGAGGTGGCGAGTGAGGGATTCGAACCCCCGAATGCAATGCAGTCTGATATGCCGTTCCGTTTCCCTGGGGCTACTTTGGGTTACCACTCCGCGGATTCTCAAGGGTTGGTAGCTCCAAGTAATCCCAGGTAGTTCCTGAAAGTGGCCACTAAGTAGCCACCACGACACGTTGGGCGTGAATGACGAAAACGCCCCGCCCGTCGCTTGGACTTGGGCGGGGCGTTTCGTTCAATGGTTGTCGAGGTCTTCGACGATACGGATGACGAACTGGTCGACGGATGGGGCCGTGCGGATCTCACCGGCTTGTGTGATTTCGAGCTCGATGTAGTGTTTGCCGATCGCCCATGTGCCGTCGAGGTTGTATCGAACTTGCCCGGTTGCCGCATCGGTGACGGTGTGTGCGAGTTGTGCGAATACCCCGTCGCGTGTGAGGTGTCGGACGATGAGTCGGGTTGTTGCGGAGGTGAGGTCGTGGTTCACGGTGAATGTGACCGGGAACTTGTCGCCTCGTTTGATCGAGATCACCATGTGGCCTCCAATGTGAGTGTTGGCGCTGTGGCCTCGAGCGTGAACTGTTCCGTGGTGCCGGCGAGCGTCAGTGGTTCGACGGTTGCGGTGAGGGTGAGCACTCGTTCGAATGGTTCCCCGCCACCGCTGCCACCTGTGATTTCGGGTGGGTTTGCGGCGACCATGATGGCTGCTGCGACGGCGTACATGACTGCGGTTTGTGTGCCGATGACGTCTGGTGTTCCGGCGACGATGGTCATGGTTGCGCGTGGTGGCTGGATGGTTGCGCCGTATCCTGCCGCCACCTGGACGACGTGTGCGAGCATCTGTAGTTGTGCGGGTACGGCTTGGACTTGTGCGCCCGCGGATACGAGTGGTGCGGGTGTGGTGAGTGTCACTTGTGCACGTACCGCGGTGACTGTTGCTGATGCCCCTGCCGCGATGACAGGGACTCGAGCGGTGATCGTGATGACGCTGGCTGGCGCGTTGACGATCCCTGACGCACCAGCCTGAACGACGGGTGCCAGTGCGCTCACGTTCGTCTGTGCGCGGATGCCAGACACGACGGCACCAGCGGATACGGAAGGAGCCATCCCAGTCACGCTCACCGATGCTGCAGGCGCAATGACCTGGCTACCGGATGCAACCACAGGCGCGAGTGCAGTGACAGAGCCCACCGCAATGACACCCTGCACGGAAGCCGAACTAGTGGCGACCGGGGCAAGACCCTGAGTGGCGACTGTGGCAACAACCGCAGTGACGCTTGCCGATGCGGAAGCAGTAACCACAGGAGCAGATGCCGCCAACGTGACCGTAGCGACAACCCCATCCACGGCCTGTGACGTAGACGGTGCAGCAACAACCATCCCGATGGTGACCGTCGCAACAACAGCATTGACGGTTGCGGGTGTGGATACAGATTCGCGTAGACGCACGATCGCACCCGTACCGCCAACGTTCGCACCCGTGAAGGTTCCGTTGATCGTCGGAACACCCGTACCGCCAGTGGTGACGGATGCGTATGCGGCACCGTAACCGATGGTGTTTGTGCCTGTACGTGAACCGAACGCCGCCGTCGAACTGATCGTGGCGTTCGTGTGGCTGATCGAGACGCCGGATGGTGATGCGGAGAACGAACCCGTGTCCGCGAGACCCGAGTAGGGAGCAACGAGGAGATCACCGGTCGCGATAGTCCAGGAACCACCGACCGCCTGCAGTGTGGTTGTGGTTGCCGTTGAATCCGACCCGTACTGAATGTCAGCCAGGATCGTCGCACCCGGCACGTTAGAGCGCGACCGAACGATGTCAGCCCAACCCTTCGTGCCACCCGTAATTCCCGTGAGTGTGACTGTGCCGGTTTCGCCACCTGTCGCGATCTTGAGGAACGCCATCGACGTGATGCCACCCGCACGAGTGGGCGAACCGAGCGCAGTCCACCCAGACAGCGTTGACGGCATCGTGGCGGAATCGGATGCGACGTAGTAGACGAGAATGTCGTTCGCGAGAACCGTTGCCGGGTATGCGGGTGCCGCCGATGTGGTCACTGCCACAGCCCCGCCGTGATCAACGTATGAGAGTGTCATCCGATCCTCCCTATACGACTGTTAGCGACTGGTCCGGGTTCGTGAACGCGTACGCACCAGCACCCGGCGTTGCGGTCGTGGCGATCTTCGGACGACCAGACCACACGCCAGTCTCAGCGGTGCGCCGTGTGACCGTTGCGTACAGTCGACCGCCCGTGTGACGGATCGCGTTCATCGTGCCAAGGTTCTGACCGTAGAGCTGCACGCCATGAAGACCGACCTCTGTCGATGCCTGCCCGGACGTGTTTCCGGAGATGTCGATCAGGCCACCCTCAGACGCGTCCGGGTTGTCCATGCCCTGCCCGATTTTCGTACCGAACAGGTTCACCGACCCGCCCGTGATCTTGACGAGCGAACCGGGACCAGGACCAGCAAGGAGACCGTTCGTGCGCGTGCCCTTGAAGCCCTCGATGATGCCGCCATACCAGTCGACAGACGAGTTGCCCGAGATCAGCACCCCGCGCCAACCGTTCATTGCAGAGATGTACACCTTGCCGCCCAACGTGACCTCAGCGGTGTCCAGCTTGAGGAAGTAGCGGTTGACGTCGCCTGTCTGTGCTGCGGACTGGGAGACGCCAATGTTCATCATCGATGGGGAGATGTTGAAGTCAGACCCGCCGACGAAGATGGGTGTGTCCCAACAGTTGTTGATCGTCCAGTCACCCGTCATCGTCACCTGAGTCATCAGTGCCTTCCGGTCACTGCGACCGAACACGCCCCGCATGAAGTTGAACGACAGGCTGTGGAAGCTCGCCGGGTACATGGACCCGCCGCCCGCATAGTCCAAAAACTGGTGCGTCGACGAGCCTTGTGAGCCCTGCACCTGGAAGTTCGCGAACAGGATGTTGTTCACGTCCCCACCCGGTGATCGCCACCACGACGACGTTCCCGAGCCGATCGACCCCGACAGCGTGCACTCAGGCCCAGACCTCGAACCACCCGAAATGTCCGGGTTCTTCTGGCCTGAATACTCCGCAGCACCCATGATCTTCAACCCCGAGTACAGAACCCGCGGGATCGTGAAAGTCATCGGCCTCGAGGGCAGAACGATCGCCGGCATGTTGCGATCCGTCGCCGCCTGCTGGTCCGCGATAGCTGCAGTCAGCTTCTCGTCATCCGTGCCTGTGTACTCGTCGAGCCGAATGCCCTCAGCAGCCATCGCACGGATGTGCTGGTCAACCGCCCCACCCCAAGCCTCCCAAGAGGCGCCTGGGGTGGGGCGTGAGACATCGCGGATACCGACCATGACTCACGCCCCAAAACTCATACCGAAAGCGGCACCGAAACCAGCATCTTCGTCAACCGGCGAACCGAGACTCACCGTGGCATCGATCCCCACCGGACTAAGCCACCGTTACCGTGAAAATCCCAGCCGCGTCCCACACGATCGAGAACGTGCCAGCCGTGGTTGCAACGTCGGCACCGAAGTCGACGTACGCGATCAGAGGGTCAGTGGAAGCCGCACCCGCAGTCTCCACATAGATGACCGCGTACCGTGCCGTGATTGTCGACGACGGCCACGACACGTCAGCCGCATCAAACTTCCACGTGTTCGTACCAGCCGTGTACGCCCACGTGACACCCGTCAGCGTTGCACCACCAGCCGTGTACCCCGTGCCCGTCGCCTGATTCGTCACATCATCGAAGTAGTCGTTCGTGTCCTGGTTCGGAGTCCACGCCGACGTCGCCAGAGCAACCTTGATCGTGTCCGAATCCAGATCAATCCGCTTCTGAGCGAGGTGATCCAGGAACTGTCCGAAGACAAACGCGCTAACAGCCATAGTTAGATCCCCTTCCGGGATGCGGCGGCCTGAATGTCCGCCTCGATTTCAGTGGGGGTCAGGTTGACCAGTGGTGCCAGTACGTCATCACGCGACACGGACGGGCTTGCGTTGGCAACAGCGAGACCGCCGACTGGCACACCCAGATAGGCAGTCACGGCAAGCGCTACGGTCAGCCACTCAGGCTGGCCGGCGCTCACCGCAGCGAACCCAACCTGGATCGCACCAATGACGACGATCGCGACAACGTACGCCGCATAGATGGCCTTACGAACTCGAGCTGATCCGATGATCGAGCCGAGAGCGTCCGAAGTAGGGATACTCATGTGTGTTACTCCTTAGTTCTTTCGAGACCGGGACTCGATGTCGAGTGACTGGCCCTGTCGAGATGATGTCCACAGCACCCACGTGAGGCGCATGGAAGTGATAGCGACCGCCCACCACGTGACCGGTCGAAGGACTTCTCGCCCCCAATACTCAGGACCAAGCCACCGCCCAAGGAAAGACAGCAGGGCGACTGAAAGCAGCGCGATCACGAAATACATGAGCGCGCGTCCTGCCTGGGTGAGTTTCCAGTTGAAGAACGTGGCGTAAGAAATGACGAACGCCAGCGCGGAGAAGAACGCGAAGATGATCCCCACGTCCGCAATGGGGTCGGTGAAAGTAAGCAGCTCAGGCATGACCCCTCCGAGTGAATGTGATCTGGATTGACTCACCGAAGTGATTCAGTTGACGGCGCTCAGAAAGATAGGACGCAAGGCGCGTGATCGCTGGACCCTGGTTCTCCAACTCGCGCAAGTCTTCCGATGCCTTAGCGCGCATCGACTGGGCCTCGTGAACATCGTCGGGAACGACAATCGATTCCGTCTTTGGTTTGTTGCCCCACATCACGCACCTCCGTCCATGACGGCAGGGCCTGCAGATTGCAGGAACGCCTTGACAACCTTGTTCGCCTCGATGAGCTCGCTGTTCTGGGCACGCACAACAGCGTTGACAGACTCAGTGTCCTTCGCTGTCTGCTTCCACTCGTCGCCGCGAGCCACAGCATCGGACGTTCGCTGATCTGCAGCAGCAAGCTCACGATCGTGCGTGGACTTCGGGATCAGTCGGCCAGTCAAGATCATCAGAACGACGAGAGCGACGAGACCAACCGCACCAATGTCGCGGACTACCGGGTTGGCGAAGAACGACAGCACATCCACTCGACCACCCCCGCCAGACGAGAACGCGGCGCCACGTTATCCAAATACCGGTAAGGCACCGGAATCAACTCTCCGCGTCAACGATCTCCACACGGACACGATCTTTCGGCAGCATCGCCTCAGCAGCGGCACGGAAGTTCTCCCACACCTTCTGCGGCAGCAGCACCGAAGCACCCGTCTCGTGCGAAGTCGACAGGGCATTCGCGATCACCGACGCCGTACCCTCACCCCAAGGCACAAAGTACGACGTGCCAGGCACGAACTCTGCCCGAACGATCTTCCCGTTCGGCTGGACATAGTGAATCTGACGAGGCTTCATCTCGTCCTCCTCTTCATCAACGATCTCTTCAATAGGTTCTGTGGGGACACCCACACCAGGTCGCGACACGTTGCCGCCACTCGGGACCGCAGCCCACGGGTCGCGGTCGATCACGTGCCATGGCTCATCCGGATAACCGCGGCGGGGCGAGATCATGTCTGGAACCAGACCCACAGCGCGCACATCACGGAACCATGCAGCCCGGTTGCCGGCGTACACGTGCGACCAATTGCCGTAATCGATCGCCATGACCTCTTCGTTTTCCCAGAACCCGCCATGCGACGAAGTGCCAGGAGTTGCGGCCATGATCCCGAACCGCTTCTTGAGCATCCGCTGGGGACCAATGGGTCGATAAGCGCACCAGCCAACACCGATCCGAAGATCCCGGCCCGTGTTCCGTTTCGCCAGAGCAACCAACGCCAGATGCTTCCGGTACGTGGACGGCGGCAGGCTATGAACCCACGCCCCATCCACGCTGTTGTAGCCCGAATCGAACTCGATCAACCACGACACGGGAACCTCACCATTCCGATACCTACGGGCCATAGCTCCCCCTAGCTGACGCGCCAGCGTGAACGCAACGGATAAGCACCCGGCGCGGTCGAGTTGCCGTAACCGGTCGGGACCGACAGCACCCCAGACGCATTCAGGTGCAGCTCGTAGAACGTTCCTGTAGAAGTGATGTGCGCCCCAAGGAACTGGTTCCCAGTCGGGCGATGGCCGGTAGGGATTGTCAGGATCGTCGCAAGAGAACCACCCGAAAGACGACTGGCCGCACCGATCAGCTCACGCCATTCACCATCGACCACAAGGAAAGGCTCATACCCCGAGGTTGCGTTCCAGTTCGCACCGAAAGCCGTGAGCGTTACCGTCCCCCCACCACTGGCAGGAACCCAACCGACACCATCGTGGACATAGTTGATCTTCGTGTCCAACGCGTGCCCGCTGAGCCCCTGACGCTTATACGTGTAGGCGTCAAGCGCGGCGAGGTCTGCTCGCACGATCCGGTTCCCGACGTCAGCCGCATACTTACCGACCTCAGTAGGGTCCACGCCAATATCAGGCGCGCCCGTGTCGAGGAAGATTGGGCGACCCGTAGTCGGGTCATAAGAGTCAACGGCCAAGGTGGGCCTCCTTAACGAGAGAAGGCCCACCCGAAGGTGAGCCAGAAGAATGTGCGGGTGGGGGTTAGCGGGTGCCGTTGATGCGCAGCGCGCCCGAAAGCGAATCGGAAGCAGTCCCCCGCCACCGCGTGTAACCGCCACCGCCAGGAGCCGTGACACCGATACCGCGGCCACCGGCCGCCAGGTAGGAACCGAACGAACCAGGCAAGCGAATCCAACCGTTCCGGCGACCCAAGGGCATGGCAGAAAGGGAACCGATCGTAGGCGCACCGCCCGGTATGGATGGGTGCGCGTGCACACCGATCGACGCCAGGCCAACCTCACCGATCAGCGGCAAGTAGATGTCGACCGAAGTCACAGTCCCCGACCCCACCGCATCCTTGACACGGTTCCCGTACACCCAGATGCCGTTGTTGCTCGAGCTCGCCCACGGATCATTCCCCCACCAACCGGAACCAGGCTGGTAGCGGGAACTGTTCGCCGCACGGACGATCAGACTAAACGGCGCCGTGCTGCCACCGTTCTCACCAGGAGCATCAGGGGTACTAACCCCCGTAACCTTCCCCTGGATAATCCCGGTCGCCCAGTTGATCTCCACGTCGTCATTCAACGTCGGGGTGTAGCCGGACCTGTAATACAGAAGGTAGGCCGTCCCATCAACCGTCGCCGTCGCCCGAGGTGAACCTGTCGCAGTGATCTTCCCCAGCGGGTTCAACGGTCGAACCGGACCCTTCACTGCGGCAACACCGTTCACCCAGTCAACCCGGACCGACATACCAGCCACCGGCGGGTAGAAGCCATCACACGGAATGGGGATAGTCGACGCACCGATATTGACAACAGCGAACCGGCCATCCATGCGAACGAACGTGCCAATCTCAGACCGAGACGTCGTAGCCGCAGCAGCACGGACAGCAAGATCCTCAGCATCCGTCACGACAACTCCCGATACACCCTCATCGTCACATTCATGTACGCAGAATCCGAAAGCGAAACCTTGCGCACCTGCCCGACCATCGGACGCTTCCACCCCTCAAGGGACACAACGTCACCGATCTCGACCAGTGGATTCACGTGACACTGAATCTGAACCTCATACGCCTGTGACCCGGTAGACAAAGCCAGCACAGACTTCACTGCCGCATCCGCCTGCGCTTGCGTCTTCACCAAATCAGACGAGTAGTACTGCGTGTTCCGCCCGTATGGGCCATCGATCGACAGGTCGCCGGTCGAAACGGCAGCGACCGAATAGATGGGGTCACCGTTCGCGTTCTCAAACGTTCCCACAACCTCGTTGTAGACAGCGTCCGTGTCAATCTCGTCGGCTACGTCAAGAACGGTCCCGTACTCACCAAGCCTCAGCGTCGCGACAGGGGTGCCGATAACGTCCGGGATGATCTCCCACGCGCCACGGCTATTCACCACAGCCGAACCACCCAAGATGCGCCCCAACTCGAGAACCGCCTCGAGCCTGCTCCCCTGCTTCGCCTCCCACACCTTCGCTACCGATAAGTTCACGTCAGGGAGCATCTCCTCAACCGGCATGCCCGTGATGCGTCGGATCTCACCGTACGCAGACGAACCAGCTTTCGACTGTTCCGGGAAGCGGAACCCCCACCGGTTGATGTCCTCATCCAGCGAGAAGAACCGCATGCCGACAGTCGAGACAGTCACCAGCTCACGATCATCGAAAGTTGCGGTCGAATCGACCGCGAACGGGTTGCCGGTGACACGAAAAGTCCCCAACGACACCGATTCAACAAACGTCCCTGCACGAATCGTCATGACCGGTTCAACACGCGCCCGGAAAGCGGACAACGGGCCAGACGTACCCACCGGGCTCAGAGACTCACCATTCACCGAATCGTGAACGATCGTCCCCGAACCCGACGAACACACCTTCCCCCCAAGATCGGAATCCAACTGCCACGACTCGAAGCGCTCATCCTCCAACACCCGGTCAGACCCAGTGAACACATTCACCGTCAGGTCACGTTCGAAAGAGCCTGACAGGACCTCCACAAGCTCAGCACTCGACTGACGCATGACGCCCCCTTACCCGGCAGCGCCGGCGTACTGATACAAACGGTTGATGTCCGCACGGGTCAGACCCGCGGCGTTCAGTGCGGTCCTGTTCGCGAACACGAAGTTCAGATCCTTGCGACGAAGCAGCGGAACGAACAGCCCTGGGATCGGAGGATCAACCTCGTCACCATCGACCTTGTGTGCGAGCTCGCTACCACCCCACCGGGTTGTCATATCAACCTCGGCAACATTCAGGGCAGACAAGAACAGTGGCTGCGGAACTCGAAGATTCTGATCCCGCAGCCCCATACGGATGCACAGCACGGGCGGCATCCCATTCGCACCACACATCGTCTGAACCCGGTCTGCGTCCTCATCGTTCGAAGTGCGCACGGTCAACTTCAAACCCACAACACCCTGACGCGGCTCCGACAGCACGACACCTACACGCCGCCCCTTCGGGTGCGAAACGGAACCCGGAGTGGGACGCGTCACAGACCAATCGCCATCCTCACCGAAGAACACAACAACCGACCCCTGAGGGTCAAGCGGGTTGTGCATCCACGTCGTTGCGCTTGCAAGGGTCACGACAGCAGACGGCGTGAACCCCAACGAAACACCAGCCGAGTTGAACTGCTCGGCCCGGTAGGTGACCGGAATATTGAACGGCACCTCAAAATCGATGCGCGTCAACGTTCCACCAGTCGGGGCCAGAACCGCGCCCCGAACCTGCCGCTCCTCACCAGCCGCAATCCGATACACCGTAACCGACGCCGTGCCCGCATCAAACGAAGGAAAGAACACCTCCACGCGCGGGCACGGCGCCGCGTTCGAATACACAGTCAACGTAGGAGCACTCATTACCGCCTCACTCCCCTACGTGTCGTCTGCGACCGGCTGTTGTCGTACTGGTTGATGTGTCCGTCGACGATGCGGGCAAGACCGTCGCCACCGATCTCGAGCGTGCCGGTGATAGCCAGCCCGTCGAGAGAGATGGCCTGCTGAACCCCGTTCGAGAACATGCCCATCTCCTGACCCGTCTTCACCCACACAGACTCAGAACGAGACCGGCGAGCAGGATCAAGACTGATATACGCCTCGTCATACTCCTCAGCGAACTTATGAATACCACCCTGCGCATACGGGTAAATGCCAGGCTCAAACCCGCCACCCGCAAACGCCTTCACACCGTTCGAGTAGAACCCACCATTCGCGTTCCCATCCGGCTTCAACACCGTCCCCACACCAACCTGCGTCGTCTGAACAGTGATGTTCTTGAACGCCGGCAACTTGTTGAAACTGTTCACCAAATCCAGAATCCGGTTCTTAGCCTGTGCCGTGTTCGCAATGATGTCGATCTTCCTCTGCGAAGGAATCGCAAAGATATCATCAGCCAACGCCACGGCCTGATCCCGGGTCGCCCCCATCGCAATCGCCGAATTAATTAGGGCATCCCGACCCGTCTTCATCCGTGCCGTATAGCCCTCAGTCGAACCGTCAAGCTCCAATTGAGCGGCTGCTGCGGACTGCGCATCTATGGCCAAGCTATTCAGCATGTCCATGTTCTTACGGCCGGCCTCGGTGCCAATATCCAAACCGCGAGCACCCTCCGCAATCGCCTGAGCAACCGCGTCCAGAGTCTCCTCATAACGAATGTTCTGAGAGATCGCATCCTGCCCGATCCCATTTGCCTCGTTGATTGTCTCGATCAGAGTCATCAACTGATCCTGCAAATCAGAAACAGCATCCGCTTCCTCAAGATACGAATCAGCAGCCGACGACGTAACCTCAGTCCCCTCATCCATAACAAAGTTCAGTAGGGACTGCTCATCCGAAGCGACACCAGCAGCCTTCGCCGCTTTGATCAGCTCATCGCGGAACCCGGGCATCTCCTTCAACGCCTGACTGATCTGGCGCTCGGTCAGGCCAGCATCTTCGGCGAAGGTGCGGAACTGTGCCGAAGCAGCGCCAATATCCGTCTGAGCCAGGTTCTTGAGCTCCTCACCAAGCGCGTACACCGTTGAAAGCGTGTCCCGATTCTCGGCGCCAATGGCATTCCACCACTCGTTCGCCTGATCGGCGGCGTCATCAAGAGCGCCACCAGCCTTGCTCAGCAGCTCGGGAACCTTCTCGATCGACACGTTCGCATCCCTGCGCTGCAATGCCGCATAGAAGAGTTCAACACCGGTCTTAGCTAGCGCCGTCTTAGAGGCGACTTCCTCAGCAGAAGGGCCGATGGAGTCGGCAAGGGCATTGCCGAGCTCGTTGGCGGCAGCAGTAGCCAACGCGAACACGCCCACTACCCCCGCTACGCCAGCAGCCCTGCCCAGAAGACCCATGAGTCGGGAAGTAGTCGAAGCGGACACACCCAGCGTCTCGACCGCGATCTTCAGCTCTACAACCTTCGGAATAGCAAGCAATGCCGCCCCGCCAACAAGACCGATCCCAGCCGTGACAACCGCGACGCCAAGAGCCGCCTGCTGCGCCCAACCAGGCAGAGAACTGAACTGATCCACCAGCCCGGTAAGTCCCTGCACAATAGCCCGCAACGGGCCGTCTGCGCCCTCGCCCATGGTGATGAACGCGGTGTCCAGGGCGCCCGTGAACTTCTCCCAATCGCCGATCAAGTTGTCAAGACGGGTCGCCGCAGTCTCAGCCGCGTAACCCTGATCATCAACCGCAGAGATCCAGTCACGAATCCCAGACTCACCCTCCGAATAGAGGACAGTCGCAGCACGGACAGCATCCGAACCAAACATGATCTCGAGCGACGCGTTACGCTGCTCATCCGTCAGACCAGCCATCTGAGTCTTCAACTGCCCCGCGAACTGAGACAGGCCAACAAACTTGCCCTGAGAGTCATACGCCGAGATGCCCAGTCGCTCCATCTCATCTGCAGCCTTCGCAGAGTTCGGCGTGAGGGCTCCCAGCATGGTCTTGAAGCTCGTGCCCGCATCAGAACCCAGCAGACCCTGAGAAGCGAAGGCGGCGAGGCCAGCAGTCGTCTCCTCGATAGACAGGCCGGTCGAATTGGCAACCAGTGCTGTCTGGTTCAGCGCGGCAGACAGGTCAGTCACGTCGCCCATAGCCTTACCGGCACCCGCAGCCAGAAGGTCAGCGACATGAGACATGTCCGTACCCTCAAGATTGAAAGTCTTCAGAGCAGTAGCAGCAATCCCAGCCGCATCCGCAACCTCAAGACCACCAGCCGCAGCAAGATCCAGAGCACCAGTCAGACCGCCGTCAAGAATGTCCGCCGCAGACAGGCCAGCCTTCGCCATCTCCTCGATCGCATTAGCCGCCTCCGTCGCAGAAAACACAGTGTCTGCACCAGCGTCCAGAGCCGCCTGACGCAGCCCCTCCATGCTCCCCCGCGCGTCCTCGCCAGTAGCCGCAACAAACGACATGGCCTGGTCGAACTCCGCAAACCGAGACACCGCGACACCGATACCGGCAGCAATAGCAGCGCCCATCGCAACACCGGCAGTGCCGAGCATGGTGAACGCTTGGCGCTGCTGAGCAAGCTTCTCCGACTGGGAACCCACCGCGCGGACGGCATCTGCCGCTTCCGCCATGTTCTTCTTAAAGTCATCGACAACCGCCGACAACTTGACCGATACGACCCGCTGCGCCAACCGGACCACCCCCAACATGCAAGAAGCCCCTACACTGAGGGGCATGAAATGGTCAGCGATCGTCGCCTTGGGACTCGCCGTAGCAGCGGTCGGACTGTTCCTGATCGCCGTGATGCTGCTCGTCGGTCAGCCGCTATGGGGATTCGTGGTCACCGCACTCGGCCTAGCGATCACCGCAGTCGGCGGAGCAAAGCACTACGCCGAACGAGGCTGATTCTTCTTCCTAACCCGCCACAACTTGGAACCCATTGGCTCGTTCGGGTACCTTGATCGGTACTCCGCCTGGGCGTCTTCCAACGCTTTCTGGGCATAGTCGGTAGCCGGTGTCGGGATGCCCTTCTCATTCCGGGGCACATCATAGGCGTACTGGTTCTCAGGATCTGTTGTCTCAGAAAGAAGCAGCCCATGCGGTCCGCGCGGCTCCTTCTCCCTACTCCACAGGTCATAGAACAGCGCCCTATCCCAACCAGAGAACTCAGCCTCGCGAACGGTCACCGCAGCAACCATCCGCCCATCATCGTCATACTCGTACGACGTCACCTCGGCGGGCTCCCATCCCAGGAAGCGTCGTACTGAGACACCTAGTCCGCGGGCCAGAGCTACTTCTGGTCCGCGCGTGCTTTTCCCAGTTCACGCAACTTCATCAGAGCGTCATTGATATTCACGCCCCAGATCACGACCTCGACGTTGTTGCGGTTCACCGAGTCGAGCGCGTCAAACAGCTCGCCCCAAGTCTCCGCATCCAAAGCCTCATCATCGACAGACACGTGCGGGTATGCCCTCGACACCGCCTTCACGTTGTACCCAACGGAAGCATCACTCTTCGCACCCTGACGCGCCGGATTCGCAACCATCAGCGCATCCCACTCATCAGGCTGCGCGCGATCAAATGTCAACGTCACCAGCTCGCCACCCAGAACAACATCCACGCTCTGCTGCGCCGATGTCTCGATCTCGGCCCGCTGCTTCGCGATCAGATCCTTGATCCTGCTACTCATGTTTCTCACCTCTCACCGTGTCTCTCACCTAACGAACAAACCGGGGATGGGATGGGTGAGATCACCCCATCCCCGGGGCTTGAGTCACGCGATCAGCGTTGCCTTACGCTGCGTGACAGATGTGATGTAGGCCGTCTGGCTCACTGTGTCTACGCCGTTCTCGGTTGGCGCGTCCGGGCGCTGAGCGCCCGCAATGAACGTGATCACGTCCACCTTGTCGCCCACGGTCCAGTCGGTCGCATTGTCCGTACCGCGACGAACAACAAAGAACCCCGAAGTGCCTTCGGTCAGGATCGTCGCGGCAGCATTCGCATCCGCCGAGTCCACATACTTGAGCTCGAGCGTTTCCTTCTTCTTGCCGGGGCGAGAGAGATCCTGAACGAGCGTCAGACGCGGGTCAGCAACCTCAGCCTGAGTGATCGACCAGTTGAACCCATCGGGCGTGTACGAGTAGGTGAGGTTTTTTGAGCTCGCGCCCTTGATAATCGCAACCGACAGCGGGTTACCGCTCGGCACGAAAGCGATCTTCCATTTCCCATCGCTCTGCGAGCTCTGGGGGATAACATCCAGCGGCATTTTGCCTCCTTGGAATCACTGCCCCAGAGGGGCAACGGAGCCTACGAGCGGCTGCGCGTGGGCAACAAAAAAGGCCCCACCGGAGTGGAGCCTTCTTCGAGTAGTTGAGTTAGCGAGTAAAGCGCTGAAGTTCGGAAACGCCGAACCACCTGTCCTTCTTAGACAGGTTGCAGCGCGCACATGCTGGACGCAGGTTGGCCAGCGCGGTGATTCCACCGCGGGATAGCGGCTTCACATGGTCTAGGTGTTCGAACTCGCCACGGCACATCCAGCACTTACCGCCGTAGTAGGCAATCCGTGCGGCCAGCTGATCAGACGTGAAGTCGATTCGGCCCGCCCGGCGGATGTGATCTTTGCGGCGAGACCGGTGCACGCGAACCTTTTCTGGATTCGCTGCGTGCCACCTGCGCAAGTTTTCGGCAACCTTTTCCGGGAATCGCTCGCGGTATGACTTGATACTTTCCCGAAACCTATCCGGGTTCGCCGCGCGCCACTCCTGAGATCGGCGTCGCGCAGCTTCTGCGTACTCCGGGACGGCTCGCCTCGCTTGGGCTGCAGCCGTCCGCGAGTCGCGATGCTTCAGGTAGGAAGCAGCATTTCTCTCTCGGATGATCTCGCGATTTTTCGAGCGGTACACAGCAGCACGCGCCAGAACTTGATCACGATTTGCCAGGTAGCGCGTGCGCCCGTAATGCTTGGTACACATAAGCTTCGTCACGGCTGGTGCGTCGCATTCGCCATAGGTGCAGGTAGACTTGTCCACAGCTGAATCTCCCAACGATTCGGTTAGGCCCCGGCGAGTGTTCCACCACTCGGTTTGGGGCCGCTTTTAGTTTAACCGATATCGCCGACTTTTAGGCGTCGGGTTGCGACCAGAACTCAAGAGAAAGGTCAAGGTAGTGGAGGTCGGTCACCGAGTCGTACCGGCCCTTACCCTCTTCGACACCCGGCACGAGTTTCACGGGCGCGCAGTCGCGACCATCCACCACAGGGACAGTCCCAATGAGCGATAGGACGGCATCAGCGAGCAGCAGAAGCCCGTCTGCGTCAACAGCGACAATCCGTACGTCATAGCGATACTTAGCGCGTGAGACAGCCCGCTGCAGTGCAGTCAGGCGACCATCACCAAGCTCGGCCGGCCCATCAGGAAACAGGATCACGTAGTTCGCGCGAACCGGTGTCCCGTTCGTGATGCGCACGTTCGAGAACACCTTGTTTGACAGGATCGACACTGCAACCAGGAGCGCCTTGAATGCGTTGAAATGAGCGCGCATCGTCACCCCTTCTCGATCGCAGCACGAAGACCATCGAAGATCGCATGCTCGAGGCCGTCAGCGAAGTCATCTTCGTTCGCTTCCATCGCGTCACGACCCGCATGCTGGGGCGCCGACTTCACGCCACCACCCGCATCCTCAACGAAACCAAACGAACCAGAGTCGCCGATCGTCGGGCCAATCTCGGCCTCGATCTCGGATGCCTTCTCTTTGGTCTCGTACGTGATGTCTGCCGCATACCGTGCCAGGCCAGAACGGTTCGCGCCCTTGCGCCAGTCATCCTTAATGTGCTGCGCTGTTACCTGCAACGCCTTCCGAACGAACGGTCGAGCCTCAGCCGGCGCCCGAGTCAGATCCGCGGCAAGCTCACGCAACTCCGAAAAGTCATCAGCCATCACTCACCCCAGTTCTGTGAGCGGGTACCTGTACGCGGTGACCTGACCAGCAACAGCCGCACCCTGCACCCTGAACTGACGACCAACCAGCAACGGATCAGAAGAGCCCGTCACCAACACCTCGTCATCAGCCCAAAACCGGCCAGTACCAAACGGCACAGACAGGTACGGCTCCTGCGAACCAACCGGCGAACTAGTCGCATCCGAGTTGGACACCTCACGCGAACCCCAACGGATACGAGCCTTACCCTCGTAACGTGAGGTCGCGAGCACCCGTGTCGGGTCACCAGTCACAGGATCAGTGCCATCCGTAAACCGGCCAACCTGCACCGTCTCAGACATCCGCGACTCGGCCTCAGCCCGCAACCCCGGAAGAGCAGCAGTAATGTCGCCACCAAGACTCACGGCCACCCCCGCCAATCGTCCGTGGTCGTGGGGAACCAGTCGTCAGGCGGAAGCCTGTACAGATCCGGCGCCATGTCGAGCGAGAATGCCCCGGAAGGATCAGTTAGGCCAAGAAGCGACCACCACTCATCCAGGATCGAAACGCGGCCCTTACCCGAACGGTACGAACGCGACGTCGTGCCATCATCAACCGTGATCGACACCTGAGTGGCATCATCAGGCTTCTTCACCTGAGCGACAACCGCCTCACGCACCACATAGTCGATCTTCGCCTCGCCAATGCCATCAAAGTCCACACCCACCTGCTCGGCGCGCAACTCAATCAGCATCGTCGCATCATCAATCCACAGATCCCACTGCTTCTCCGTGATCGACCCAGATTCGGGGGCGGCCACACCAAGTGCGACCGCGATTGTTGCGGGAGTCACAGCCATGACCGCCCCCTCTCTGTCACTCCTGCTTAGGAGATGGTGGTGTTGGTGATCTTGCGGAAACGAGCCACGTCGCGTGCAATGAAGCCGATCTCGACCTCAACAAGCACCGCGAACATGTTCTGCTGCCACAGGTTGATCACGTTCGGGATGTTGACACCCGTCGCAACCTCGACCGTGCCATCAACAATCGAAGCCTGGTTCGAAATGTCGACCTTGATGCCCTCAACCGTGCCGTAGTACGCCGAAGACCAGTCGCCAGCGAAGCCGATCGTCGATCCGTTGTTGACGCCCTGCGTGTAGTACACGGGCTCGCCCAGCAGGCTTCCAACGGGGGAACCTGCCTGAATGTCGTTGAACAGGAGCGGGCGACCGGTCGAGTCGACCTGTCCAAGCAGAAGACCCTTCGCCTGACTGGACAGAGCCCAACCATCGAGGGTTCCACCCGCTGCGGCGATATCGGTGTAAGCCTTCACCAGTCCGCTATAGGTGTTCTTCTTCACGTCGGTAGCGTGCGGACCAATCGGGACCGCAGTCGCGCCACCAAGAGTGTCGAAGCCAGAACCGGGAGCGGTCGTACCAAACACAGTCGAGTCGAACTTCTTCGCGATCGCACCAGGCAGACGGCGACGAAGCTCGGCGTAAACACCGGGAAGGTCACGACGGAACTCGTCAGAGAACGTCTCGATGACCGCCAGCTTGTACGGCGTCAGAACCTTCTTGCCGAGGGTCGCGCGAGAAACCGGCTTCTTGCCGGTTTCAGCAACCCAGTCAGCAGCAGCATCGCCGGTAATGATCGGGATGGTGAGACCGGAACCGGGAACGCGGATCGGGGTAGCAAGCTGCATGACAGCCGACTGCTCCTGTGCGTCCGACCAGATCTCGGCCGAAATCTCCTTGGGGAGAAGGTCAGCGGCGTTCGTAGTGCCGCGAGAGAGATCAACCATTGGGTTGTCCTTTCCTAGAGTTTATTAGCAGCGAACGCCGCAAAAGCGTCCGCCGTCGTGCCACCAACCGCGGCACGTTTGCCTTCACTGGGGACGCGCAGACTGCCAGCCGGCGCCTGCTCTCCCCTGAACTGAATGAGCGCATCTGCGGCTGCCTCAAGTTCCGCCTGGGTGCTGCCAGACAGCAGCTCCACCGGGACACCCTTGGCCGCAGCGACCTCAGCGCGAGTGGCTTTCAGTTCGAGCTCGACGGCACGCTTCTCAGCGGCCTCGAGTCGCTCCTGCGCCTTCTGCGCTTCTGTCTTCTGAGCGTCCTCAAACTTCTTGAACTTGTCGGCCTTCGCCTTCAGGTCGTCGTAGTCGTTGAACTTCGCGCGCTCCCGAGCAAGTCGGGCCTGGATTGCCTTGTCGAAGTCCTCCTGCGACGTGATCGCCTGGAACTCCTTATCGTCCGTGCCCTGCCCGTTGGTTTCTTCCGTGCCCGTAGTGGGGGCCGTTTCCTCAGCCATGCCGAGACCTCTTCCGTTTAGGGGCCGTACGCCCATGACCCTCGAAGCCGTCGAGGTGCGGCCACGGAAGAACCCGTGAAACACAAACGGCCACCCGAAGGTGGCCGAAGCTTTGGTTGAGATGTGCGATCAATCGGGGAAGTTTCCTGCGAGGTAGTCACGCAGGAACGCCTTCTCCTTAGCGGTGCGACGACGTTTCGACGCCATGTACTGCACCGCGTCCGCCTCAGGCCCGATCGTGCCGCCCTTAAAAACAGGTGCCGCCGTACACATGCACGAATCATGAGAAGCGAACGTCGCCGTCTCCTCGCGGTACACAGCGCCACGAGCGGCAAGCATCCGGCAGAACTTGCACGACGCCGAACCGCGTGTGATCCGCTTCCACCCCACACACGCCGGATCTTGCTTCCGATTCGTGAGAATCGTGTCGCGATACGGGCGCGCCATCTCCGTCCGCATCAACTGAGCGAACCGGGCCGCGGCCAGCTCGTCATCATCGACAGACAACGGCTCAGACGCCCACGCAATCCCCCGGCGGATCTTCACCGTTCGATCAAGAATCACCGGACTCGCAGCATACGAACCAGGCGCACCCACACGGGAATCGTCATAGAAATCAGCAGCAAGCGCCGACGACCCCTCCGAATAGAAGCCCACAACATCAGGCACAGTGTCAAGCAACTGCAGCCGACGCGACTCCCACGACCCGGAAGACCGGCGCAGCATCCACCGCACCTGATCCTCCGCATCATCACCCAGCAGCGTTAGAAGCTGCTTCGACTCCTGCGCTGTCACCATTCGGAACCTCCGTCTGACGTGCAGCAATCAAAGACGCCGCCGCCTGACGACCCACGCTCTTCTGACGCTCTGCAAGAGCCTCATTGATCTCCTGCTGAGACCACCCAAGGCGCCGCATAGCAACCGTCGTCTCCTTCACCCAATCCGGCAGAGAAGCGATCTCCTTCGCGCCAGCATCAGCCTCAGCCGCGCGAGACAGGTAGATCGGTGAACGCCAACCAACCTGCATCGAACCCCACGAATCCGGGATCTCAGAAAGGCCGTTCTGGATTGCAAGCCCACGAGTGAACGCTCGCCGGATCGAAGCATCCCAATCCGACATGCTCCCCTCGGCCTCAGCGATCAAGTTCTCCCGAGATGCGTTATACGCATCCGCAGAAGTCGGGTTAGCCATGTCCGTCAAAGCGAAATCAGAATCAGGAAGATCCGTCTCACGCGCCATCAGCTTCGCCAACGCATTCAACTGGGCAAGATGCGGCTCAGGCGACTCAGCAGAGAACTGCTTCACATCCGCGCGCGGATTCGAAGCCTCATCATCATCGGGGATACCAAACGCTCGGCCCATCGCGATCTGCCAAGAAGCCTTCAACGAACCATCCGGGTTCTTGAAGATCGACTCATCAGCGCCAAGAAGCATCAGCTTCGGGATCGCATAGATGTCCATGTGCGCCTCAAGCCGAACCAGAGCGCGAAGTGCAGCCTCCTGGATCGCCATAGCCGGGCGAGTGATCCTCGAGCGCCCCATCGGTCGCGATGTGCGCGGGCGGTACACCAGAGGCTCAGCAGGGACGCCCCAACCGTGACGCTGCTCCGTGACCTCCCACATACTCCCCTCGCGGACAGCCGTCAGAATCACGTTCTCGAGGTAAAGGTTCAATTCCTTCACGCCCGACTCATCCACATCAGTGATCGACAAGAAGTCATCAAGACGACGCTTTCGAGGGTTCCACGTACCGACCGACGACAGCCCGTCACGCACATGCACCAGGGACTCAGGCTCACCCTCGCCACCCTGAGTGTTCACAACATACGAGACGCCATGAATCAGAGAGTCCGTGCGGCCCTGAGAGAGCTCCGAGAATAGAAAGTTAGAGTCAACGAACTCGCTGTAACCAAGTGAATCGAGCTCGCCATCAGTCCACACAAAACGGTCGATGTTGCACCGACGAGCAAGCCCATCAACACCCTTCGCAGTCCACCCCAACGCCAGAGCGATGTTCGAATACTGCGGAGGGATGATCGTCCCAACCTGCTCAACCGCCCGACGACCATCATAGAACGACGAACGCAACAGATTTCGAGGAGCCTTCTCACCAAGCCGCTCAAGAAGCCTGTTCACAGTCCGATTCTCATCATCAGAAAACTGCGGGATACGCACCGAATCAATCACGAAAGCATCACCGCCGTCCGTTCACTAGTCCTACGTCGAGTCGGACGCTCCACGTCATCCTTCTGAGCACCCCAAAGCGCCAAAGTCGCCGACACAATCGGCGTGATATCAGACGACTCATCGTTCGGCGTCCACGCCCAACCGCCCGAACGCATCACACGCTTACGAGCAACCGACACAGACACGTTCAACTGAGGCTGATCCACATGACGCACACGAGGACGAGGTTCCATCACCGCGTCATAGAGCTGACCAGAAGCAATCGCCATGTCACGCCCCTCCGATGCAGCCAACGTCACAACCACATCGGTCCCCTTGAGGTAGTTGCGCCCCTTGCGCTCCTCAACAAGCCCCGACAGCTCATCAATGACGACCGCATGCAGCCGATTCCTCTCGGCGCGAGAAGTCACCCATGCCGCCACCCAGTCGGTGTGCTTGCGGTGCTGATCGAGCTCAACATGCCAAAGCCCATCAGCACGTTGACCAGCCAGCGACACAGCAGCAACGCGACGATCGGGAGAAACATCAACCGCCAACGTCAAGCGCTCAATAGGCATAGAGGCCGGATCGGAAACGGCACCCCAAGAAGCGTCATCGATGACCTGCCCGGAGTCGAGAGCGTCATAGATACCAAGCGCCTCGCGCTTGAACGAATCCTCGTTCTTGAGCTGCTTGCGCATACGCAACATCGACTCGAGCGGAGTACGATGCGGAAACGACGGGTTCGCCTTCGCCCACTGGCTCCGGTCGTCAGGATCAGCATCCTTGTCCGCCGAAAACTCGACGTACACCATGTCCTCCGACAGACCCACAACCTCGTCATCAGGCTTCGTGCTCAGCGCGTCGTCGCGTCGACCCAGCCATTCCTCACCAGCATCAGAAGGCCTCGGCGGCGTGCCCATGAAGAACAACAGAGCGCCAGCCTCTTGGCGAGACTGGTTCGTCGCCGCAACCATGTCCTCAAGTGCCTTCTCGCCAAGGATCTGCGCCTCATCGAACACCTCGACGTCGACCTCATCGAAACCACGCCCGAAACCACCCTCACGGGCGCCGAACATGATCACGGAGCCGTTGCGGAACCGGATCTCCTGCTCACCGTTCGCCGTACGGATGCCGTCATTTCGCCCTGCAGCGAGATGACCGCGGATCTTCTTCTTCTTCACCATGCCCTGCATGGTCTGAAAGGTCTTCGTTGCGGTCTTCGTCCGATGAGCAGTCCACAACACGGTCATACGCTTGTTCAGAATGCACAGCGCAATCACGATCATCCCGACAAGGAAGGTCTTCCCTACCTGCCTCGGAATCGAAAGCACGACGCCACCAATGGTGGCCGCATACTTCCCATTCTTCGACTTACCCAGAGCAATCGAACCAACACCATGCTGCCAAGAATCGAACTCAACACCCATCGCCGCACACTGCGCAACCACACGAGGCCACGCAGTAGAAACGATCCCAGACGGGTACACAACATGCCGCGCAACGTCAGATAGCCGCGGCTTCGAACTCTCCATCTTCGACATTCGCGCCGCCCTCCGCGCCCTCCTCATCGCCCCGCTGCAAACCCTCAATCTCCTTCGACAGAAGAGAGAGCTGACGATGCAGGGCAGCCTTCGCTGGCCCCTTCTCATCAGGAAGATCCGTAGCAATATCACGACGCTGAGCCAGAAGAATCTGCAAGTAGTCACCCGACTCGATCGCCTCAGCGAGAGTCAGGATCTTCGGGGGCTCCGGAGCCTCGTCAGGGGCCACGGCGCGCAGAACAGACTTTCGAATGCTCGACATGGGAACCTCCTGAGGGAAACGAAAAAAACACCAGAGAGAGACGATCCGAAGACCCCGAGACCTACAGCGAGACGCCCACCCCCTCCCCTCCCCCTGGTGCTCAGGGTGGAACCGAACGAGTGTTCTTTCTCAGAGGATTAGGTTCGCGTAAGCGGGACCGGCAAGCGTGATGTTCACGGCATCAAGCCCGCGTCGAGCTCGGTCAGCGGACCATTCGGTCAGGCTTAGGTCGCGCTTGTCCGAGTTGCATGGTCCACATGCGGCAACGATGTTGGTCATGTCATTGCGTCCACCTCGGGACAGGGCTCGAACGTGTTCTGGATCTGGCAGGCCATCGATGCGGCGGAGGCAGTAGGCGCAGGCGTGGCCCTGTCGCCTGAACTGGTGGATGACGTCGGCGTATCTGTACTCACCGGGTGCGTCGTACTCGCGGGCGCGGCGCCGTTGATGCTTAGCACCCTGCTTGCACCTGGGTGAGCAGAAGGAGGCGGAGATGCCGCGCGGGTTGGCCGACCCGCACCATTGGCAGGTGCCATCGTTGCGGGTGAGTGGTGGCTTCCATATTGAAGTTCGTCCGTACCATCTCGCCCAGTGATGTTTGGGGATGGTGCACGATGTCGGTCCATACTTGGCAAAGTCGCGGCATAGCGTGCCGCAGTAGGTTGCGTTGTAGCGCCTGGCTTGCCGGTACTTGGTGGCAGGCCCACCACAGCAGTCGCATGTGAGTGTGACGATTGCGTGGTTTGGCTTGCGGCATTCGATGGAGCAGCATCGTTGCCGCCCATGTGTGGGAATGAATATCTTTTCGCAGCCGGTGCATGTACGATTGTTCATATCGAACTCCTCCTATGGGTTCGGTCACGACCCCGAACGGTTGCCGCCGTTGCGGGGTTTCTTCTTGTCAGTCGAGTGCGCCGCTGCGTCGAATGATTGGCGCGTAGACTCGCGCTCTCTTCTTCGAGTTGCAGGCATGATGCGCTGCCTTCTTGTTCTCGATCGTGTCCGACCCGCCGTTAGCGATCGCGACTACGTGGTCGACGACGAAGCATCCTGGGTCTGGGTAGGGCAGCGTGTAGTCGATGGGCTTGCCGCAGATGTGGCATGAGGGTTTTGCTTTGGCGATGATGGCTCGGTGTTTCTTGCGGAGCGCATCACTTCGTCCTTCACGCATGTTCACCTCGTTAACGACAGATGCCCTCGCACGTTGGCGAGGGCATCTGTGTGGGGTGTGGAGTTCATTGTCTAGTAGTGGCCGAGGCGTCTAGGATCACTTGCACATCGGACGCAGGTATACCAATCCATACGGTGGTCTCTTCGTTTGGTCGAGAAGTGACCTCGATGCGGGGTGAGATGTGCCACGGGATTGAGACGCCATCGATGAGAATGTCCCGCTTGATGTCGTCAACGACGATGCGTTTCGGGAGCACCTTTGCTGATGCCGGGATCTCAATAGACATTAGTCATACCCCAAGTCATAGCGCACCCTGCTCTTGGATGGTGAGAGGGTGGCGGTGGTGTCGCCGCAGTCGCATCGTTCCATTGCGGATTCGCTTGACCAGATGGTGCCGCAGTAGTCGCATGGGTGTTCGTCGTGGTGTAGTTCGGTCACGAGCTGGCCCCGTTGGTGGGTGCTGCGTGGTGTCGTACTCCGCATACGCATGTGGTGATGCCGGCGGTGGCTACGAGGATGACACGGTTGCAGCATGCACAGGTGTGGGTGGTCATGTCCATGGCCCTTCTGTGCGTACACCGTTGCGTGTTGTCCAGTAGCGGGGTTTGCAGTCGGGGTGTGTTTGCACTTCGACGCGCGTGAATAGCCAGCGGATGCCAGGTTTGATCGCGGGCTTCCAAAGAATCCAGGTCATGATCTCGAGTGTGATGATGATGACTGCACCTTTGAGTGTGCGCATCATTCTTCTTCGTTCTCGTGCTCGCCGCGTTCGAGAGACTTGAGCCATGTGTGCAGCAGGAGTAGCACGCATGCTCCAATGGCGAAGAGCGCGGCGATTCCGAATCCAGCGATGTTGAACGCAAGTTCAGTCATCTTCGTCGCCGTCTTCGTCCCATGAATCGCGGATGATTTTCTTGCCGACGTTGATGAGCCCGTCGTCAACGTGGAAGGGTTGTCCGTCTGGTGACACGAGCCGGTAGTTGGTGGCGTCGGGTCTTTCGAGGGATGAGGATGCGACGACGACGATCCACCCGGATGTGTAGTCGCCGGGGAATGCGTCTGCGATGTGTGCGCCGATGGATTGTTCGAGGTTGGCGCGTGTCTGGTCACTCATGTGGGATTGCTCTTTCGAGGAAGTCTTGCCCGTCCGCGTACACGGTGATTCGTCCTGCTGCGACGTGTGCGTCTACTTCGAGTTCGCGTTCATTCATCGTCTTCACCAACGTGCGAGTCGAGGGATAGCAGGAAATCGCCCTCACCCTCAAGGGCTTGCACGGCCATCGCGTGCACGGTCAGTCGATCGCTCTCCATGAGCGTGTCCTTTCAGACAGCGACGAGTTCGACGACGAGTGCACCCATTGCTTCCGCTGCTGACCGATGACGGTTCAGGTGGTGAAAGCAGTAAGCGAGTACTCGTCCGCTGGGTAGTGAGATGACGCCGCGTGCACGAACATTCGTGCCGCACGCGTCGCAGGTTGCTGCGGTGAAGTCTTCGTCATCCACGATCAGCTCCCTGCACGAAAGGTGGAGCCCAATACTCTGCACACAGCACATGGTTGCGTGCAGAGTATTGGACTCTTTTGGTTGTCCCCACCATGCCTCGACGCCGGTTGCCTTACGATGTGGCTTCTGCCTATGGCTATTCGCGTGGGAGGTGGGAGGTTTGTTAGACGCCGCGGATCATCGACATGCGCTCAGGTTCGATGCTGAGGCGTGAGTAACCGCCGCAGCTCGTGCACTTGAGCATCGTGTACGTGAGCACGTTTGCCACGTAACGTCGTGAGGTGGGCATCGTGGTTGACCCGCACCGGTTGCAGACGGTGAGCTTGTCGCGTCCGTCTACGAACAGTGCCGGGTGGTTTTTGATGTGTGGCCGTAACCAGTCGTATAGGCCTTGGGTGGCGATGACGTCACCGGCACAGTATTCGACGAGCCTGTCACGGTCTTCCTGGTTGCCGGCGACTGCACGTTCCATGCGGTCACGGTCGTACTCGTCGGTCTTTGCAGGGATCTCGAGGATCTGGCAGAGAGCGTTGAGTGACTTGAATGCCACACCGGACTTGAAGCGGCGTGCAACCTTGAGCGTGTCGACCGTTTTGAACGGTGGCAGCGGGGGCAGGCTCGGTTTGTGCTTGTGACCGATGCGAGGGAAGTACAGGTCGCCCTCGAGCCAAGGGATGTCCGCGTTGTCGAGGTTGTGGCCGACGATGATGTCGGCGGACGACATGAGCTCGTGAACGTTCTTGAGGAACTGTCCGCGCCCACCCTTGTCCCACTCGGTGAGGCGGATGATATCCGGTGAGTCGTACCACTTCGCACACACGATCGTTGTTCGCGGTTCCCGGATCACCGTCTCGTGGTGGATGTACCGTTTCTGCAGATCCTTGCGTTCCCACCAAGCCTGCTGGGTGATACCGGCGACTCGTTCAACGTCAAGGATGAGGATTCGGTTGCGGACATCCGGGTGGAGAGCTTTCAGATCACTCGTCAGAGTCACGGTATGCCTTCACTGTTTCGCGGGTGCACGGGATGCCGTGTTTCCGTAGGGTGCGGAGCAGTGGCTCCACCTGGATGGTTGAATCGCGGAGGTACCCGATTACGGCGTCGGCGTCTTCTGGCTTCAGTGCCAGCCATTGGTCGAACGTTCGCGGGTTGGGTCTGAGTGTTGCGAGTTCATCGGCGAGCGACACTGGGGTCACCTTTCAGATAGCCAGGGTGGGCATATGCCCCGAACATGCACTGTGAAGTTATATGTGGGTGAAGCGGGAGGGAATCGAACCCAACCATCCGGCGTAGTTGACCGG